>Ga0207133_1048_pt1 | contig 22595 bp, 21 predicted proteins | sample Alteio_BWMinHeat_11_FD_153537 | JGI IMG/M metagenome (GOLD analysis project Ga0207133, IMG submission 153537) | Enriched cells from forest soil in Barre Woods Harvard Forest LTER site, Petersham, Massachusetts, United States -... | ecosystem: Environmental > Terrestrial > Soil > Temperate forest >... | reverse complement strand
AATCCCCCAAAGAATGTTGGGATCGACGGCGGACCAGACGGGCTCGCCCATGGTGTCGTTGACGTTGGCGCAAACGGTTGAGAAATTGGCGGCACTAATGATTTTGCCGTTGACGAGAAGGATTTTGGATTTGTCGGCGTTCCATGCCTGGTTTTGCGAGTAGACGGGGACGGGATTATCGACCCCGGCAGCGGGCGTGTTTGCGGCGGTGGTGATGCGCTCGACGCAGGCGCCGAGGGGATCGCGATAGATTGCGCCGATTTTCTTGGGATAAGCGAGGGGTGGAGGAAGAAGGAGCGCGGAGGAGCTGGTCGAGTAACCCGAGCCGCACGGCGGCGGATTCAACGGAAAGGCCGCGGCTAGAGCGAGAGTGTGGACGTTCACGCCGCCAGCGGAAGTGTGCTGAAAGAAAATCAACTGATCGCCGACGGGATCATGGACGAGAGAATCGGAGGAGCCGGGATCGCCCGTGATATTGCAGGTTCCCGGATTTTGATAGTCGTCCATCTGTGGACCGCCGCTCGAGGGAGGATGAACCCAGGTCATGGCGAGTTCGTCGAGGTAGTAGAGCGAGCCCGTTGTGTCGTAGAACCAAATCCGGTGGCGGTTGGAATCTTCCGCGACTCTGCCATACCAATAATCGTGCGCGGGAGGCGGAGCGCCGGAGGTGGCGGGCTGAATCCATGCGGCGGATCCGGTGGGCAAAGCCCACAAATCCTGCGTGGGATGATTGGGGCAAGCGTCAGGAGATCCTGAATTGGCGCTAAAGCCGCTGAAGATAAGTATTTGATGATTGTAGCTGTCGTAGACCGTGGCGTGGCCGCTGCGCGGCGGCGGAGAAGTTTTTAACTGTTGGAGCTTCCAAGCGTTCGCCGGCGCGCTGTAAAACCATGTGTCGCCTGCACAACAGGTGCCGAGGTTGTTGTCGCCGGCAAAGAGCACAGCGTAGTTGCCGACGGGGTCAAAAGCGGCGGAACCCTCGTAACGAAATTGGGGATCAGAGAGGCCAACGAGTCTGCGAATTGCCGCGCGAGGCATGTTGCCGACGATGGATTCATACCAGTAAACATCCGAGCGCGGCTGCCCGGAGCAAGCGCCGTCAAAGAAACCATAGTGAGCGGTGCGCCAGTCGTACCAGACATTGCCGTAGGGATGGCGGTCGGCGGGAAGGGTTTCGGTATCGGTGCCCGTGCAGGTGAGAGTTGTTGTGCCGCTGGTCCACTGTTTCGTGAAGGTATTTGTCGCCGGGGAGTAAAGCCACATGGAGTTGGCATAGATGGTGTTGGCGTTATCTTTGGCGTAAAAATTGACGGTCTGGTTCCAGTAATCGTAACGCGCGCTGGAATCGTAGTCGCTGCCTGCAGGCCAGGTAGTGCCGAACGCACCGTTGTGCTTTTGCAGGATCCAGGTCGCGGTTTGGGCGAGCGACAGGCCGGGAGAAATAGACAAAAGGAGAAGAAAGGAAAATTTCTTCATAAGCCATGCACTGCCAGAGTTCTAACGAACACCAAGTCCGCACTCGGAGCCAGAAAGACTCCGCCGCGTGCCCATGGTACAGGCATCAGGGTTTTTGCGGGAAAATGTTTTTGGCAGGCGCGTAAAGACGCCGCGCATTCAGCTACTCGTAGCGCAGAACGATCATGGGGTCGACGCGCATGGCGCGGCGCGCAGGGATGTAACACGCGAGGAGCGCGACACTTGTGAGCAGAACGGCGACGCCCGTGAAAGTGAGGGGATCGCTCGCGCTGACACCATAGATAATTTTGGTCAGCAGGCGCGTCAAACCGAGCGCAGCAGCGATTCCGACGCCGACCCCGACGAGAGCGATCCTCATTCCTTCTCCGAGAACGATGCGCAAGACGTCGCTGGTGGAAGCGCCAAGGGCCATGCGAATGCCGATTTCGTGAGTGCGCTGGCCCGCCAGATAGGAAATGACGCCGTAAATGCCGACCGCGGAAAGCGCCAGTGCGAGCGTGGAGAAAACGCTAAGAAGAAGCATGGCCATGCGCTGCTTGGCGACGGACTGGGCGACGATCTCCCGCATCAGTTGGACGCCGTAGACCGCCGAAGTGGGGTCTGATCTCTCCGCTGCTTGGCGAATTTCAGCTGCCAAACCCGACGAAGCGGATGCGGTTCGCGCGACGAATTGGCCGCCGTTGGCAAGCAGCGGCCAAAAACGATCCGGAACCTGCCAGACCGGCAGATAGATTTGCGACTGGATGTTTTCGCTCGTCTTTGCGCCCAAACCCCATTGCTCGATGTGCCCGGCGACGCCGATGATTTCCGGCTGGATATCGAGGAGCCCAAGGTTGAGGTGTTTTCCGATCGGGTCCTGGTTGGGGAAAAATTTGCGGGCAAAACTTGAATCGATAACGACCACGGCCGGGGAATGTTCGTCATCGTGCTCGGACAGAAAGCGGCCGCGCTCGAGCGGAATACCCATGGTTCGCAAGTACGAAGGATTTACAAGATAGAAAAGCGCAAAAGGCATGTCTTGCTGATTGGCGGGCTTGGGTTGGCCTTCGAGCCAGAACGGGACTTCGGAATCGCCCGACATGGGAAGCGCGCCGCCAACAAGAGAGACGGACTCGATACCGCGGATCGCTTCGAGTTGGCGAAGAGTTTCACGGTAGTTGGAGCGTAATTGATCAGCGGTCGCGGCTTGATTGGAGCTAAGGGAGATGCTGAACGCAAGCACATTGTGCGCATCGAAACCCGGATTGATTCCCCAAAGCACCGCGAGGCTGCGGATCATCAGGCCCGCGCCGACAAGCAGAACGAGAGCGAGAGCCATTTCGACGGCAACCAAGGCGCGCTGCGTGCCGTGACGCTTGCCACTCGAGCCCCGGGCGCCTTCCTTCAGCGTTTCACCCACATCCGGCCGCAACAATTTGAGGGCGGGGACGAGACCAAAGACGACGCCGGTCATAACGGATATTCCCATCGTGAATAAAAGCACGTGGGAGTCGAGGCCAACTTCTTCGATGCGAGGCAAAGTATCCGGCAAGGCAGCAAGAATGGCGCGCAAGCCCAATTTGGCGAAGACAAGGCCGATGGCACCGCCGGCGATTCCGAGCAAGACGCTTTCCGTAAGGAGCTGGCGAATGACGCGCGAGGCGCTGGCTCCCATGGCGGTGCGGATGGCAAATTCGCGAGTGCGGCCAGTGGCGCGGGCGAGGAGAAGATTGGCGACATTGGCGCAGGCGATGAGTAGCACAAAGCTGACCGCGCCCAGGAGCACCAGGAGGACGCCACGAACATCGCCGACAACGTCGGTCTTCAGCGGAACGACGGTGATGCCAGAGTCTTTGTTGGACTCGGGGTAAGCTGCTGCGAGATTCTTGGCCACCATGTCCATATCGATGCGTGCTTGCTCGAAGGTCACCCCGGGCTTGAGGCGTCCCGTGGCGAAGGATCCCATGCTGATGCGGCGATCGCGGAACGTTGGGTCGTTCCACTGGCCCATGGGGACGTAGACATCCGTCGGACTGAGGCCGGTAATGATTCCCCGGGCGACTCCGACGACGGCATACGACTTGCCATTGAGCGTGATGTTTTTGCCGATGATATCGGGAGAAGAGGCGAAGCGGCTCTTCCATAGAGCGTCACCCAGGATCGCAACGGGGGCCGCTCCAGGCTGGTCTTCCTCGGCACGGAACGTCCGACCTAACACGGGCTGAATTCCCAGCGTCGAAAAAAAATCAGCGGAGATCATGTGCCCGTGCAAGCGGTCTGGCTCTCCCGCCCCGGTCAAATTGAAATTGTCCGACCGAAAGACGCAAAGAGAGGAAAAAGAGCGATTGTTCTTTTGCCAGTCGAGAAAATTTAGATAGGTAATCGAGTTTTGATTGCCGGTCGGGGTCTTGGTATAGAGGGCCACAAGCTGATCGGGATCCTGAAAGGGGAGGGGATTCAAGAGCACGCCGTTGACAACGGAAAAGAGTGCCGAGTTGGCGCCGATCCCTAGAGCGAGGGTAAGAATGGCGATGGCAGTGAAGCCGGGGCTCTTCCGGAGAACTCGCAGGGCGAACTGGATATCTTGGCGAAAATTTCTCATCGAACACCCCAGGGCCGGCGGGAGTTCTACTGCCTCGGCCTCGCTCCATTAGGTACGGAGATGCGCAGAGGAATGTTCCGCGGATAGGCGGATCGGCCGAAACAAGACCTAGTGGAGGTGGTTAACGGCGAAAGTGGGAGACGAGCCAGAAGAGCAGAGAGAGGACGATGCTGAGAAGAAGGCAGGTGACGATAGGAAAATAAATAGTGCTTTGCTCGCCGCGATGGATGATGTCGCCGGGAAGACGTCCAAGGCGAAACGGGAGTTTTCCACCTAAGAAGAAATAAGCCCCGACGAGCAGGAGCAGACTCCCGAGAAGGACCAGCGTGCGGCCGAATTCGCGGAGGGGATCCATCGGGTGCATTTTAGCCGAAATATTTGGTTGAGGTCCTTCGGGCACTCTTGACGAGTGCCCTCAGGATGACAAACGCACCGAGGACACGGATCAGATCAATTCCGAGCCCGAGAAGAAATAAGAGATTTCGAAGGCGGCGGTGTCGGGAGCGTCGGAGCCATGCGTGCAGTTGTTGCCGATGCTTGTGCCGAGATCGTGACGGATCGTGCCGGGCGCTGCTTTCTTGGGGTCGGTAGCGCCCATAACGTCGCGCCACTTGGCGATGGCGCCTTCGGCTTCGAGGACCATGGCGAAAATTTTTCCGGAGCTCATGAAATCGGTGAGTTCGCCAAAGAAAGGGCGCTCTTTGTGAACGGCATAGAAGCCGCCCGCTTCCGCTTTCGTGAGGCGCATGGTCTTGATGGCGATAATCTTGAAGCCGGCCTTGTGAATGCGAGAGAGGATGTCGCCCTGAAGATTGCGCCCGACGGCGTCGGGTTTGATTATGGCGAAAGTGCGTTCAATTGCCACTGAGAAATTCCTCCGAAAAAGAGCGAGCTAACGAAGTCAAATTATTTCAAAGCCGCGGCAACACTGGAGCCGAGATCGGCCGGCGTTTCGACACAGCGGATGCCGGCGGCGCGCATCGCGGCGTACTTGTCCTTCGCCGTGCCCTGGCCCCCGCTGATAATGGCTCCGGCGTGGCCCATGCGGCGCCCCGGCGGAGCGGTCTGCCCGGCGATGAAACCCACCACAGGCTTTTTCACGTTGGTCTTGATGAATTCCGCGGCGCGCTCCTCTGCGTTGCCGCCGATTTCGCCGATGAGGATGACCGCATGAGTATCGGGATCTTCGTTGAAGAGCTTGATGGCGTCGAGAAACGATGTGCCGATGATGGGATCGCCGCCAATGCCAATACAGGTGGATTGTCCGATACCGAGGCGCGTCAACTGGTCGACCGCTTCATAGGTCAGCGTACCGCTGCGGCTGACCACCCCGACGTGGCCCTGCTTGTGGATGCGTCCCGGCATGATGCCAATCTTGCATTTGCCGGGAGAAATGACGCCCGGGCAGTTCGGGCCGATCAGGCGCATCTTCCGGAAATCAACAGCGGCCGAGACGCGAACCATATCGAGCACGGGGATGCCTTCGGTAATGCAGATAACCAGCGGCAGCCCGGCATCCGCCGCTTCCAAAATCGCATCAGCCGCAAACGGCGGCGGAACGAAAATTACGGACGCGTTGGCTCCAGTGTCTTTCACGACGTCCGAAACGGTGTTGAATACGGGCCGCTCGAGATGTTTTGTGCCGCCCTTGCCGGGAGTCACGCCGCCAACGACGTTAGTTCCGTACTCAAGCATCTGTTGGGCGTGAAACGTTCCCTCGCGCCCTGTAAATCCTTGGACGATCACGCGTGTTTTTTCGTTGACCAGAACGCTCATCGCGCACCACCCGCGAGCTTCACGACTTTTTCCGCGCCGTCCTTCATGCCATCGGCGATGGTGAAGTTAAGTCCGCTATCGCGAAGGATTTGCTGGCCAAGCTCGACGTTGGTGCCTTCCATGCGCACAACCACGGGCACCTTGAGCTGCAGGTCTTTCGCGGCGGCGACGACGCCGGTGGCGAGAACGTCGCAGCGAAGAATGCCTCCAAATATATTTATGAACACCGCGCGCACGGCGGGATCGCTCATCAAGATGCCAAAGGCGTTTTTCACCTGCTCGGCGGAAGCGCCGCCGCCGACGTCGAGAAAGTTGGCCGGCGAACCCCCCGCGTACTTGATGATATCCATGGTGGCCATAGCCAGTCCGGCGCCATTGACCATGCAAGCCACGCTGCCATCGAGCTTGATGTAATTCAAACCGTAGTTCGAGGCTTCCACCTCCAACGGATCCTCTTCATCGAGGTCGCGGAGTTCGCGCAATTCCTTGTGGCGGAACAAGGCGTTGTCGTCGAAAGTCATCTTCGCATCAAGGGCGACGAGCCTGCCGTCACCGGTCAAGACACACGGATTGATTTCGAGGAGCGAGGCGTCCGTGTCGTTGAACGCGCGGTGCAGCGCCTGGAAAAATGGCACGGAATTTTGGACGACCTCGGGGGGGAGGCCCAGGCCGAACGCAAGCTTTCGCGCCTGATAGGGTTGAAGGCCAACAGCAGGGTGAATCATCTCACGCAAAATGGCCGCGGGGTTTTCCTTGGCGACTTCCTCGATCTCCATTCCGCCCGCAGCGCTGGCCATAAACACCACGCGTCCGGCGGCTCGATCGACCAACAAGCCCAAATAAAGCTCGCGCTTGATGTCCAAGCCTTCTTCAATCAATAGGCGCTTGACCAAGCGACCAGCGGAACCTGTCTGCGGGGTGACGAGAGTCATGCCGAGGATGCGACCGGCGATTTCTGCGGCTTCATCGGCGGAGCGGGCGAGCTTGACGCCGCCGGCCTTGCCGCGGCCTCCCGCGTGAATCTGCGCTTTGACGACAACAATATTGGATTTCAGGCGCTGCGCGGCCTCGCGCGCTTCTTCCTTAGTGAAAGCAACTTCGCCGCGCGGGGTGGTTACGCCGTAGCGCGACAAAATCGCTTTGGCCTGATATTCGTGAATCTTCATCGAGGGTCCGTCTTGGGTGTGACCTTGAAGCGGTCCGCCAGTGTTAGAATTTTGCGTCGTCGCAAAACATAGAAGTTTACTCGGAAGGACACGTTGGAGCAAGCGAGGTGCGAATCACTTCCGCGAAGGACGAGTATTGATGGTCAAATCTTTAGTCGAACGGGTCGAGAAGGGGAGCATTCTCGAGCGGGCGCAGGCCGAAGAAATAATGAATGAGCTGCTCTCCGGCCGCGTGGAAACGCCAGAAATTGTCCGGCTGCTCTCGGCCCTGAACACGCGGCCTTTCCAGCTCGAGGAAGTAGTCGGCTTCGCGCGTGCGATGCGGCGCCACGCTGCGCCGGTGTTTGCCGAAGGCCAAGAACGCCCAAAAAACATGGTGGATACCTGCGGAACCGGGGGCGATCGCGCGAAGATGTTTAATGTTTCGACCGCGGCGGCGATTGTTGCAGCGGCCGCAGGCGCGCGCGTGGCCAAGCATGGCAACCGGCGCTCCGACGGCGTGGGCAGCGGCTCGGCAGACGTTCTCGAAGCGCTCGGTGTGCGTATCGACGCTCCCGTCGAGCACGCCGGCCGCGCGATCCGCGAAATCGGCATTGGATTTCTGTTTGCCCGTTCGGCGCACACCGCGGCCCGGCATGCGGCGCCGGCGCGAAAGCAGATTGGAGTTCGCACGGTCTTCAATCTTCTCGGCCCGCTGACGAATCCCGCTGGAGCACAGCATCAGGTGTTGGGTGTGTTCTCCGAGGAAATCATCGAGCTGATGGCGGCGGCTCTGGCGGAGCTCGGCGTCGAACGCGCGTTTGTTGTTCGAGGGGCCGGGGGCATCGGTGAATTCTCGCTGGCGGGAGAAACCCTGGTGGCGGAAGTGAAAAAGGGGACGATTCAACATTACGCGGTCACGCCAGAGGACTTTGGCGTTTCACGCGCGCCTCTCGATTCCCTGGTCAGCGGCACCGCGGCGGAGAACGCCGCACGGATCCGCCGGATTTTTGCGGGCGAGTCAGGCCCGGCACGCGATATCGTTGTGGCCAATGCCGCGGCAGCGCTCGTTGCGGCAGGCGCAGCAGCGAATTTTCGAGAAGGTGCAAAGCTTGCCGCAGCAGCGATCTCCTCAAGCGCTGCGGAGAACAAGCTTGCCGCCCTGGTTGAATTTAACGGGCGAACCTAGACCTTTGTCGTAGGACGCTTTCATTCAAATACGAAAGAATTTACTGCAACCAGCGAAACTGTAGCGGAGCCTCGCTTTTCAGCTTCTTGATGCGCTCCTTGACCTCTTCTCCGGTCAAGATGCCTTTTTCCGCTAATAGATCAAATATGGCTTCCGTCGTAAACATATTGTAGTAGACGATCTCTTGGATGGTAGCCGTCACCTTCCCACTCTTGTCGTCATGTTGCATTGTGGCCTCCGTAGGCTAATGCCCTTCACCGCTACTGTTCCCCGACTTAGCGTGCAAATATGGCTAATTCAAAGGGCTAGCTTCAACGTTCTTGATATACGAAGCAAGCTTACGCTCTTTTACTACCATTCGTAATAGTACTACTTAGACAATACTATTTACTTGACATAAAACTTACCGCAACAGATAATTTGCACAGATCAGAAGAGTTGTGCGCTCCGTGGCGATCCAAAGGAACGCTACGTGGCAGGTTGCCTTCTCTTCAGGAGCATAACAAATGCAAACGATTGATAGCTCTACCGACCGGAAAGACAACGGGACCACCCTTTCACTTGGTCAACGTAATCTTTCAAAAGCTCCTAAGACACTGACAACTAGCTTCATCGCATCATGTCCTCATTGCCGTGCGAAAGGTGACCCTGCGATGCCCGAACGTTTGAACGAGTGGGGTCCCGTAATTACCCGGTCAGACGGCAAGTCATTTCATCTGATAGCAGCGGATGGCCCCCTCTTTTATCCTACGGCGGGCCGGTCGAATAGGTCGGAACTAGCATCTGTCGGGTTCTGGTATGTTCATGAGGGTCACGGACCGTCAACAGAGACAGTGGTTGTGCTGTTGCCCCGCCCTCCCCGGCATCCTGTGAGTATGCTGCGTTTGGTTGAGATAGTGGCGGATAGGCTTGCCGAACTGCTCACCCAAAGGAGCCATTTGCCTTGCCTGTATGAATTTGATGGATCGCGGTTGATTGAAAAAGGCTATTGAGTCTGGTCGAAATACGCTTTCTTAGAATTTTTTTCCCACCCTGTAATTCTAGTCGTTGCGGTAAGTCGGAGCTTCGAAGGGAGTTCAGCGTGGCCAACCAAGAAGGCGTTATGCGTTCAGATGGAAAAGCGCATTTGCCGGGATCTTTCGATTTTAGAGAAGCTCAACGACTAATCGAGCGTTTTTCTAATAACTCGCTACTCGGCGTGGCTATTCTCAGCGACGAGCTACGTTTTCTGGCCATTAACAGCGCCCTGGCTTTGATGCATGGAATCCCAACGCGGGACCATCTTGGAAGAACACCGGGCGAAGTACTGGGCGGCGCAGCTAGGGTTGTCGAGCCTATAATGAATCGTGTCTTGACTACGGGAAAGAGTTCATTGAATGTCGAGATCATTGCTGAACTGCCCACGAAAACCGAAGAGGGAAACTGGATCGCAAACTACGTCCCGATAAAGGACGCCACTGGCAAGGTGAAGAAAATCGCGGCACTGGTCCTTGAAATGACTAAGTCCAAGAAATTCGAAAAATGCGTGCTTAGTTTGATGGACAACTTGCCGCGAATACGAGACCAGGTAATCTGCCTAGGCTTGCGCAACCGTGCAGAACCCGACTGGGAGGAATCATGGGATAGCTCCGTAGGCCTTCTGGAGCGGTGCGTGCGAGAAATACGTTCATACTCACGTATGATCGAACCATTCGGACGGCGAATGTCTGACATTCCTGCACTAAGGTATCAAGCACAAATTGCCATGCCTTTTGCCAGAGGCAACCCCTCGAAAGAAAACTCCGAACAGCCGGACTCAAAGCCAAACGGAAAGAACGGCCCGATCCCACTTCCCCCACGACAACTCGAAGTCATGTTGCTACTGGCCGGTGGAAAGACCAACAAGGAGATATCTACTGATTTGGCGATCGCCGTCAGAACAGTCGAGGCCTACCGAGCGAGGATCATGCTAAAACTTAACCTGCACTCGATGAACGAACTCGTGCGGTACGCGGTCCGCCACGGGATGATCGAAGCCTAGTTTTTCACTATAGTAATTCACGTTACACAATCAACGAACTTGCGCAATTGTCGCCCGCCTGAAAATATCCGGGGTCAGCGTTTCAAACTGAAACATTTGCAGTCTTGGAAGGCGTTTGGTATGGCTTGCCCAGCCCCGTTTTTGCCCGTATCTCTCAACGCTTGCTAGAACGCCTTGATGTTCGATGAGGTAGGCTGCAACCCAGTGTTGATGCGTTCAGGAGCAAAAGGAGGCTCCCTGTTTATGCCAGCCTCAAATGGTCACGACGACGAACCCAGATTTGCCTACTACTTATTACCTCGGGCGTTTCGTCAGAATGGCAAGGCGAATGCTCCCCGGAAGGAGAGATTAGCGTGCGCTTTTGTAGAGCTGCGCCAGAGAATTAAGGATGAGTTCCTGAAAGTCGCGAAAGATTGGCAAGTGTCCGCAGAGGAGCTAAGGCGGAGCTATTCTCACGAGTACCCTCCTAGCACGCCTGATCTGTTGTGCTTGGAGCAGGGGTGTGAAGGATTGCTGCTTGAGTTGCGGTCCAGCATCCAGACCTACGCAGAGCAGTATGGGGTCCCAGACGATATGCTAGAAGCAATGCTGGTGGACTGGCTGGTGTCGGACCGAATCGGAACGGAGCGCACTCCCGCGAGGTTATTCTCCGAGGCTGCTCCAGAGAATACGGAAGAAGGTCATTCATAATTATGACCGGCGGCCCTGACTGTGGCGGATGGCCCGGACGAGGCTCTTCCCTATTTCGAGTTGTCCACTAACTTGAAGTTATGTGCCGCAGAGCGCCCTAAAATCACTGCTCCTGCACCGGGCACGGCCGTGTAACCGAAGGCGCGCCACCCTTTGGTGTCCTCGTTGGAGAGATGCCACATATAAGCATGCAATGTGGTTTCAATCGCAAATCCTGTTAATGAAAGTCTTGCAATGGCCCCGTTGTTCGGGTGCGGGCCGAGTAAAGGATTGGTTTCTATGCCGACGCGGCGACTCTGTGCAAGTGATGTACTGTAAGAATCGGCGACAAACGCCCCGGCGATTACAGCCTCTCCCGCCCACCACTTCCAGTCTTTGTACCAATGTTTTGGCCTCGCTTCAGCGCTCGCGGCAGCCGTTAGAAGGCACATCGTCATGCCGACAACTGTAAGTTTGCTCATGGGTTGATAGACCTCTTTCTTGATTGGGCTCGAGTTGAGATCAGGGGACATGAACCGCTCAGCCCAAGGATGCTTCAATCGCCCGCGAGAGAAGCAATCACCGCTCCATCAGGCCGTTCGTAGGAAGTTTTGCGGAAGTTAAATACAGTTCGAGACTTAAACTAGGTGTCCTATACCTGGGCGGAATTCTGACGCGCCAAAATGGCACTGCCGGCGTTGCCGTGGTTCATTTTGGGATGGGCAGTGAACAAGGATTGCTCTTAGAACTTGGTACCGGGTCTGTTTGAGTTTTCACAGGTCTATGTAACTTACAACCTGGTCCAAAATCTCCTCTGCGACTTGGTCTAGCGTGTAAGGAGTGCCTGTCCTGTCGCAGAAAGAAACTTCGTTGTCGCCCGCTACTTTGAGCGTGTATTTGGCTGCGCTATCATACCGTTCGAAGTTTAGCTCGGCTTTCCGGTTGTCAAATTTAAGGGTGACATTTCTGCAATTTTTTGGCTGGATTTCGATAACATAAAGGCCGGGCACTTGAATCGAGATAACCTCCTCGGCCGAGACTTTGTTGAGTTCCACGGCTCTTTGTTTTATGGCTTCGCTGACCTTTTTCCATATTTCGAGACCGTGAGTATTTATCATCTCCGCGTCTTGTAGGCGCTTCCGTGTTTCTAAAGCTGCCTTTTTCCTTTGTTCCTTGATTTGCTGGGCCGCTTTTTCTGCCCAATCGTGCGCGTCCATGCGATCTTCCTTGTTTTAAGCTGTGTCAAACTACTTCTTTGGTTATCGTCCACGAGTTTAGCGATTTGAGCAAGTGACCTCACATGGTTGGCAGCGCTGGCTATTTTATATGCGTTCGTGGCGCTTGATTAGCTGAAGAAGGGCGTCTAGGGCTCGTCGGGGCTTTCCACTTTCTCGTGAATAGCCCAAGCGGTCACCCACGCGCCGGCTGCAGCGGCGACGAGCAAAAGCTTTCGGTCTACTTTTCCGGCGTGTTTTGGTGGCGTCCCCGGCCAGGAACCCGGTCCACGGCCGTTGATAGCGGGGGGGATGTCGTCGGGAGAAGGGTCGAGGAGAACGCGGTAGGAAGCGCCCTCGGGAATGCGCTCCGTTTCGTCGCGATACGTGAGCTCCAGAGCCCCACGACGCGCGGTTACGCGCAACTCCTTGGGACCAACGACGGTGATCTGGGCGACCGTCGGAACATTCCCGGCAGCACGGATGCGCGCTTCGCGAGCGCGAATTTCCATGGCGGAAGCCAGCGCCGAGGAAAAGACGAGAGAGCCTCCGGACAAATCAGCGAGAGCCCCCGTCGTGGCGCCGTGCAGGGTCACGTCGCTCTGTCCTGGGAGATATAGCCAGGAAGCGCCAATCCGTAGCCGGAGGACGCCGCCCGCATCGGTCAAGAGCCGGTCACCGTCATAGATCGTCGCGCCGGCAGAGGCATCGGAAGTGCTCAAATGTCCCTTCGAGGATTGCGTCACGATTCCGAGCGGAGCGGTAGCGCCGGGCAGGGGAATACCCACAAGTAGACATGCCAATGCGATAGCTAGGCTACGGTGTCCCAAGGCGGCTCAAATCCTCCGAGAGGCCACTGAAGCTTAGTCTATTGGCGAGATTCGAAGGCACACTAGTACTTTGCGCAAGTCCCTGTTGATAGTTTGCGCACAAAACGGCGAACCGTTGCCGCACGGGTAAAGTTTGGCAGGCGGTAATAGGGAGGATGAGAAGCTTAAATCCCTGCAACCTGCCAGCATTCGCAAGAATCGGTCAGGTCGAGTAGAATGACCCGCTCCGCTCGCGCAGCGTCGAGCAGGCATTTGTTCTTTCCCGTGGCTGACCTGGAAGAAGAGTTGGAGGAGGAATCCCTTGAAGAGCATTTCGGTTGCGCTGTGGGCGCTCTTTTCGAGTGTGACAACATTCGGGCAGAAACCAGCGCCCCTGTCGCCCGCTCAAGTAGCGCAGGAAGTGCGCGTCTACCGGATCGACAACGAAGACCGGATCGTGCGAGAGCTGACGGAATTTCTGTCGATTCCCAACGTGGCGAGTGATACGCCGAATATTCAGAAAAACGCGGCGCGGCTCGTCGAGATGCTGGAAGCGCGCGGCATTGAGACGCATTTGCTGCCCATTGGCGGGCGAGGCCACGTCGTGTTTGGCAAACTCATGGTGCCCGAAGCACAGCGCACGGTGATTTTTTACGCGCACTATGATGGCCAACCGGTCGATCCCGCGACATGGACAGACGGGAAGCCGTTCGAGCCAGCCCTGCGCAGCGCGGCGATAGAGGCCGGAGGCAAACGCATTCCCTTCCCCGAACCCAAAGGCAAAAAACCGGCGGCGTACGAAGATGATTGGCGCATCTATGCTCGCTCCTCTTCGGATGACAAATCACCGATCGTTGCGTTACTGGCGGCGCTCGACGCTTTGCGGGCTAGGAACATTCCGCTGGGCGTAAACCTGAAAGTGATATTCGAAGGCGAGGAAGAGGCCGGCTCCCCAAATCTGGAGCGAACACTCGACCTTCACAAGAATCTACTTGGCGGCGATTTGCTGATCACCGCGGATGGCCCGGTGCATCAGTCCGGCCGCCCACTGGTTTTTTTTGGCAACCGCGGAGATATCGGTCTGGACATCACCGTTTACGGTCCAGTGCGGGCGTTACACAGCGGGCACTATGGAAATTGGGCGCCGAACCCGGCGATGGAGCTTTCGCGGCTATTGGCGTCGATGAAAGACGCAGACGGCCATGTGTTGATCGACGGCTACTATGACGACATCACACCGCTAACCGACGCCGACAAGAAGGCTATCGCGGAATTGCCAGACAACGACGCGGAATTGGAACGCGAGCTGGGGATCGCAAAACCGGAAGGCCGCGGCAGGAAATTGGTGGAACTGCTTCAAGAGCCGTCGCTGAATGTTCGCGGGCTACGCAGCGCTTATGTGGGGGATCGGGCGCAAAACGTCGTGCCCGACCAAGCCGAGGCTTCGATCGATGCGCGGCTGGTCAAGGGAGAAGACCCGCAGAAAAAGTTCGAGCAGATCGCAGGGTTCATCCGGAAACAGGGGTACTACGTGATCGACCGCGAGCCGACGATCGAGGAGAGACGCACTCATCCGCTGATCGCAAAGATCGTGAATGAGGGCGGCTATCGGGCTTCGCGCACGCCGATGGACTTGGCCGTTTCGAAAAAACTGGTCGAAGTCATGGAAGGAGCGGCGGGGCCAACGGTGAAAATGCCCACCCTTGGCGGAACTGCTCCGATGTATATTTTCGAAGACCTCGGACTGCCGGTAATCGGCGTGCCCATCGTCAACGCCGATAATCACCAGCACACTTCGGACGAGAACCTCCGCCTCGGCCATCTCTGGCGCGGGATGGAAATTTACGGCGCGATCCTGGCCGATCTGAGCTGGTAGAAATTATTGCGACAGAAAATTCTTCAGGAGTTCCTTGCCAGATTTCGTGAGAACCGACTCCGGGTGAAATTGCACGCCTTCGATGGGAAATTTTTTGTGGCGGAAGCCCATGATGATTCCGTCGTCGGTCTCGGCGGTGATGTGAAGCTCGCGGGGGAGTGATTTGCGCTCGACGATGAGCGAGTGGTAGCGGGTGGCGGTGAAAGGGTCGGGTAATTTCCGGAAAACTCCTTTGCCGTCGTGATGAATCTCGCTGGTTTTTCCGTGGAATAGCTTGGGCGCACGGATAATTTTCCCGCCGAAAGCCGCTCCAATCGCTTGGTGACCCAGGCATACACCGAGAATCGAAATTTTCCCCGCGAGTCGGTGCACCAGATCGACGCAAATGCCCGCGTCTTGCGGCGTGCAGGGCCCGGGAGAAATCACGATTTTCTCTGGCTTGCGGCGTTGGATTTCTTCGACGGAAATTTTATCGTTGCGGTGGACTTCCACCGTGCAACCAAGCTCGCCCAGATACTGCGCCAGGTTGTAGGTGAACGAATCGTAGTTGTCGAGCAGGATAATCAAGATAATTTCCTGTGCCGGCGTACGCGATGCGCGGCTTCGAGCGCGGTCAGAAGCGCGCGCGACTTATTGATGGTTTCCTGAAATTCACCTTCGGGCGTCGAATCGGCGACGATCCCGCCTCCGGCCTGCACGTGAGCGACGCCATTCTTGATGACCATAGTCCGAAGCGCGATGCAGGAATCCAGGTTTCCCGCAAAGTCCAGGTACAAGACGCCGCCGGCGTAAATCCCGCGCCGCGTGCGCTCCAGCTCTTCGATGATCTCCATGGCGCGAACCTTCGGCGCTCCGGAAACCGTGCCCGCGGGAAAACAAGCCATCAGGGCGTCGAAGCAGTCCACATCCTCGCGCAAACGCCCGCGCAGACTGGAAACGAGATGCATCACGTGGGAGAAGCGCTCCACGGTGAGCAACTGCTCCACCTTCACCGTACCATACTCGCAGACGCGGCCGAGATCGTTGCGGCCAAGGTCCACCAGCATGATGTGTTCGGCGCGTTCCTTCTCGCTAGCGAGCATTTTCTTCTCGTTGAGCTGATCTTCCGCTTCGTCCTTGCCGCGCGGGAGCGTGCCGGCAATCGGCCGGTAGAAAACGTCGCGACCCTGGACTTTGACGAGCATTTCCGGGGAGCTGCCCACGATAAGAACGTCGTTCATCTGCAAATAGAACATGTAAGGAGAAGGATTGAGGACGCGCAGTTCGCGGTAAACCTCGAATGGATCGGCCTGTGTTTTCGCGGAAAAACGCTGGCTCAACACCACCTGAAAAATATCGCCCGCGCGAATGTATTCCTTTGCTCTGCGAACGGCGTCGAGATACTCGCCACGCCGGAAATTCGATTTCACGCGAAGCGGCGAGCGCTTTTTCTTTTTCGCGAGCTTTTTCGGACGCTCTGCGGCCACGGGCTCTTCGAGCATCCGCCGGGTGCGCTTGATTTCTTTCACGGCGGCTTCGTATTTCTCACGCAGGTTGCCGGCGTCCTCCGTGAAGACGTTGCGCACGATCCACAAGCGGTGCTGCAGGTGATCAAAGGCGATGATGCCGCGATAAAACATCAGCATGGCATCGTAAAGGCCGATCTCGTCGCGCAAGTTTTTCGGGAGACGCTCGATCAGCCGCACCATGTCGTAACTGAAAAACCCGATGGCGCCGGCCACCAGCGGAGGGAGTCCGGGCAGGCGCACGGGACGAAATCGTTCCATGTGAGCACGCAAGAAGGAGACCGGATCTCGCTCTTCCCAGACCAGGCGGTCGAGGCTCTCGAGAACACAGGCGCCATTGGCGTAGCGGAATACTTCTTCGGGATTTGCTCCGGCGAAAGTATAACGGGCGATTTTTTCGCCGCCTTCCAGGGTCTCGAGAAGGAACGAGTACCGCGCGCCCTGGGCGATACGAAGGTACGCGCTTACCGGAGTGAGCAGGTCCGCGGAAAACACATGGTAGACGGGTATGAGGTTTCCTTCGCGGGCCAGACGCTGGAACTCCCGGAAACTTGGCTGAATCATGAATTGCTCCGGGACTTTTCTTCGGAGCGCAGCGCCCCCAGGACAGCAGCACGCATAACCGCTTCGGGAGCGCGCTGCCCGGTCCAGATCTCCCACTGGGCGATTCCCTGAGCGAGAAACATTTCGACACCGGATACGGTAGCGATATTTTTTTGCGCTGCGAGTTTCAAGAGTTGCGTCCTCTGCGGCCGGTAGATGAGATCCATGACAAGGCGACAGTGTAACTCGCGGGGCGAAAGAGGAGAAACCGCGGCCCAGGGGTGCATGCCGACGGGAGTTGTATTGATGATGGCGTCGAAGAATTCCGTGCGTAGGGCGCGGCGCGGCACAACTTCGCCGCCGACCGCCCGCGCAAGTTCGCGGGCGGCTCTCTCGCGGCGCGCGCACACGCCGACAATCGCGCCGGCACGAGCCAGCGCAAAGGCCGCGGCCCGCGCCGAACCACCTGCGCCAAAAAGCAGCACGCGACTGCCCTTGATGCGCAGCTTCCTCTGAAGCGCGCGCAACACGCCGACGTAGTCAGTATTGCACCCATAGAGCGAGGCGTACCGCCGCACCGCCACCGTGTTCACGGCGCCAATGTCCGCGGCGAGGGGTTCACAATCGGCAAGATGCCGGAGGATGGATTGTTTGTGCGGCAGGGTCACGCTAAATCCGCGAACGCCAAGGTCCGGGATGGCATCAAGGAAATCGCGTAACTCATGAACGAGAAAGGGCAGATATACGGCGTCCATCTTGCGCGCTGCGAACCCGGTATTGTGCAGCAGCGGCGAAAGCGAGTGCCCAATGGGATCGCCAATCACGCCATAAACTTGCGTGCGCCTCGTCAATTGATGGGCGCGATAAAGATGTTTCAGTTCGGATAGCGAAACCTGTCCTGGAGCCGTTGCCGTAGCGACCGGCGCATAAGCCAGCGCACTACCCTCGCGGAGTGCCAGGATCCGCGCGGGCAGGGCCACCTCTCCCATGGGAACAGCCACAAGATTTTTCGTGCGCCTGGCAGTTCTCAATAGTCGCACGCTGTCCGCTATGGTGCGGGCGTTGGCGGCGATCTTGACGGCGTCTGCATTGTTGAGGTGCAGCAAGCGCAAGACGCTGCTGAGGGGCGGTGTGCGTCGAAAATCGTGTGCGGAGAGCAGCACGCGCGGCGGCAGGCCCAGCGCGCGCATCGAGGCCTGCGGCAACTCGCGCAGAGTTTCAATCTCGAGGTCGCACCATTCACAGCCTGCCTCGCGCGCCTGTCTCAACCAGTGAATTTCCGCTTCGAACCCACCAGCGAATTTTCCCCCTCCTACTCCTCTGCGGCAGGTAGCCAGGAAAACGTAGCGCGAAGTCTTGTGCTTCTTGACCCAGCGAAGCACGCGAGCGCGTTCCGCATCACTCCTTAACCAATCCAAGCGCAATTCGACGGTAGAAGTCTCCCGGAGCGCCGCACGTATCTGGGAGGCCATCTCCGCGGCGGTAGGCGCCGCGGTAACTCCGCAGATGCGCCTCAATCCTATTCCAAACGCACCCATATCCGGCCGTCTTGTCTCCATTTGATTGAAAGTACGGCTCTTAGTATGCCGTATCAAGAATGTAAAGCAACCTCGGTCATTCTGTTGACGCTTTCCTGATGGCCTGTTAATTTGCTTGGAATAGTCCCCGCACGGCCCGTACGGCGGGTTTTCTAAGGAGTCTCGCAATGCGCGCAAACGTAGCTGGCTTGTGTCTCTCATTCTTCTTGGGCAGCGTGATGTGCTCGGCGCAGAATGCGCCGCAGGCTACGCCGTCGGCCGGTCAGCCCGATGCTTCGACCGTTTATTGCTCGGGCTTTGTCACCGACCAAAAGGTTCCTGACGAAGTGCGGCTGGTTTCCGGTGAACAATCAACCTATAAAGTGATCTTCGAGCGTGGCGATTTCGTGCACATCAACCGCGGCTCGAACCAGGGAGTTAAGGAAGGCGACCGGTTCACGGTAGTCCGTCCCCAGGGGGACCCCATGGACGTTCAATGGTTCAAATGGCAGTTCAAATTGCTAAAGGCTATGGGCACTCCTTACATTGACGCCGGGCAAATCCGAGTCGTAAAAGCTCAGCCAAACGTTTCGGTCGCAGAAGTGACCTTCTCCTGCGGTTACATGCAGCGTGGCGACATCATCCTGCCGTTCGAAGAGCGGCCCGTTGCTCCCTACAAAGAATCCGCCAAGTTCGATCATTTTGCACCTGTGAGCGGAAAGCCCGTGGCAATGATCGTGGCGGGCAAGGATTTCCGTCAGGCGTCAGGCAAAAACGATGCCGTTTATGTAAATCTGGGAACGAATCAGGGAGTGAAGGTGGGTGATTACTTCCGTGTCTTCCGGTATCAGGGCTCGCTGGCCGAATCGGCGCCACAAACCAAAGGCTATCAATACACCATCTATGGGTTCGGAAGCGCTCCGAAGCGTTACGAATGGAACGATCTGCCCCGCGAAGTGCTGGGTGAGGGTATCGTCCTCAGCGCCAGCCATAATTCCTCGACGGTGATGCTCACCTACGCCAGCAGCGAGATTGTTGCCGGTGACTACGTTGAGGTCGAATAACTCTCTTAGCTAGATCAGTTCAAGCCCATAAGCTCCCGCGAAAGAGACCACCTCGCGGGGTCTTTTGTTCGGTACGACGTTTCAGAAGGAACAGCGTCGCTCAGGCTTTCGATTCCGGGTAAATTTCGGAGAACACTTCACACGTAAATCCCAGGATTTGCGCTCCTTCCGCGCTCCACGCGCCGGGATGGAGTCCCGCCTTCCGGCAAGTCTCTTCAAGAAATTGCTGGCGATCAAGATGATGCTCGGTCGCAACCTGGGGAAGCAGGAGGCCGCGCTTGGCGCCGCTCACAACGATAAGCCCATGCCTGCCGACCTCGATCTCTTCCGGACGAATCGGCACGGGCGCCGACATCAGCGAAATTTCTATGCGGAGTTCCCCAAGCTCTTCTGTTTTCAACGGTGAAAACCGCGGGTCCTGAAGGGCCGCGCCTGCGGCGCACCGCATGACGCTCTCTCCCAGAGTCTCCTGGGTTTCGACGACGCCAATACACCCTCGGAGGCGTCCGCGAACGTGCAGGGTAACGAATACGCCTCTCCTTTCGAGCGAGATTCCCTGCTGGGGAATTTCGCTGGGAAGTTGGCCGCGGGAAACGGCTTCGATAACGGCCTGTCTCGCCCACCGTAAGAGAGCCAGGCGGTCCTCTTCAGAGGGGAACAGCATCCTGAGACTTCTTGTGGCGTTCAAGCATGCTGAGCTTGTGCCGTTGTTTGATGCGGTCGTCCAGTTGGCCCCAGAATCGCAAGAAATATTGCGCCGCCGAAACCAATGCGCTGATCACCACCAGCCAGAGAAGGATCAACGCAAGCGGCTTTAATTTCGCGTGCTGGGATCCAGCGATCAGCACCGCGACGGCGCACACCTGCAGGACCATCTTGGTCTTGCCCAAGAGCGAAGGTTCAATCGTGAATCCCTCCGCCGATGCGATATTGCGCAGACCCAATATCGTGAATTCGCGGCCGATGATGATCACCACCATCCACGCAGGCACCAGATGCATGTCCACGAGGGAGACAAAGGCCGCGGAAATCAGCAGCTTGTCCGCAATGGGGTCGAGCAAAATGCCGAGGGTAGTCACCTGGAGACGCCGCCGCGCAAAATAGCCATCGGCCCAGTCAGTGGCCGCTGCGGTAAGCAAAATCAAAACGCCCCAGAATTCGAAGTGCATGGGAAATCCCCAAACCTCCACGTTGGGGCTCCGCGTAAGCAAGACCACAATGAGGAGCGGAACAAAGAAAATCCGTAACACCGTGAGTGAATTGGGGAGATTCATGCCGCTTGCTGGCGGAAGGGCCGGGCAAATGCTTCCAGCCACCGCCGCGACTCACTATAGACTTGGCTTCGTGATGCGTCAACGTCTGGAGGTCGGGTTGAAGCTCATGAGAAGACAGTACCTTACCGTAACTAGACCGGCGAGGGCGATGGACAGCTGAGTCTTGATAACCAGATTCCTCCGGCTGTAAACCTGTGAAAATGTGCGACTTGGCGGCAAGACAGAGAACGGTGCAGTGCGGCGCTCAAATAGCCAGATGAGGTAGATTAAGTATTGTTTTTTGAACAAGTTACAACACGTCAAAGCATCGCGCATCTGAATTACTATTCGGAAGAACCTGGCAGGAGATCAGTGGCGCCTTGCGAGTTTCCACAAGGTTTTCCACAGGAGATGACGCTCCATTCACAATGCGCCGCAAGGATCGCGTCGGGGATTCAAGGCCGCCATCGGAGCGGATTTCGTGTTATTACTCCGGTGTCACTACCTGAGTTATGCTGTTTCATTCGCTAAATGGCGCGGGGACCCCGCAGAACACGCATCGGCAGGAAGAATAGCGCACTCAAGAGCGCAAACACCCCGTGCACTGCGATTCCCAGAATCCGAAAGGGCAGCGTCAGCAGCCACACAATCGGATACAAAACCAGGGCCAGCAGCGCGAGCGGCCAACACACCACGAACAGGATGCACCAGAGAAAAAAGGCAGCCATTGCTGTCCTCTCCCATCACTCTACTATCCGTTACGTTGAAGCGGGCCGAAATGTTTCCTTCGCAGCATAACTCGCGAGCCGCAGGCGCCGGGCGATTGAGACAGGCACTTCGGCGTCCAACAGCATGTGTGAATCTTCCACTTCCGACCTCAGGACCCGGCCGAGCGCGTGCACCAGTGCAAGGGTGCGCCCTTCCGTCATCGGCATGCGCAGCGAGAGCGTAATCATGGGATCAACAGGAAGCGCCCCGTCCATCCGGCGCAATAGTTCTTCGATGCCTTCGCCCGTCAACGCCGAAACCAGCACCGGACCGCCGTCGATTCCCGCTCCCATGGCGTAGGGATGCACCAGGGGCGCACGCTCCTCCGGCGTCAGTTGATCCACTTTGTTGAACACCCGGAGTTTCGGCCGATCGTTCACGCCGAGGTCGCACAGGATCTTCTCCACCGCGTCGTCCAGCTCGGCATGGTGGGGATTCGAAACGTCACTGACGTGCAAGATCAATGCAGCTTCCTGAACCTCTTCAAGAGTCGCGCGAAATGCGTTCAGCAATCCCTTGGGCAGATCCCGGATGAAACCCACGGTGTCAGAAATCAGAACCCGGCGGTTGGAAGGCAGTCGGACGGCTCGAACCGTCGGATCGAGGGTAGCGAACATGCGCGGGGAGACCAGCACCTCGGCGCGGCTCAGGGCGTTGAATAAAGTTGATTTCCCTGCATTGGTGTAACCCACAAGGGCGATGGTGCCGAGAGGAACGGCATTGCGTGCTTCGCGGCGCAAGGCGCGCTGCTTGCGGACTTCATTGATGCTTGATTCGATCTTGCGCACCCGGTCGCGGATCCGCCGCCGGTCTGTTTCCAGCTTTTTCTCGCCAGGTCCCCGCACGCCGATGCGTCCCGCGGCGCCGCCGCCCCCGCTCTTGCCGCCGAGGCGCGACATCGCCGCGCCATGCCCGGTCAGGCGCGGGAGCATGTAGTTGAGCTGCGCGAGTTCCACCTGCAGCTGTCCTTCGCGGCTGCGCGCGTGGCGGGCAAATATATCCAGGATCAATTGCGTGCGATCGATCACGCGGCATTCCGTGGCTTCCTCGATATTCCGCTGTTGCATCGGAGAGAGATTGCTGTCGAAAATAATCAACGGCGCGTCGTGGCTTGTCGCTTCCGCGCGAATTTCATCCAATTTGCCCCGCCCCACGAGGGTTGCGGGGTCCGCTTTGTCGCGCACTTGGAA
>Ga0207133_1044_pt1 | contig 22968 bp, 21 predicted proteins | sample Alteio_BWMinHeat_11_FD_153537 | JGI IMG/M metagenome (GOLD analysis project Ga0207133, IMG submission 153537) | Enriched cells from forest soil in Barre Woods Harvard Forest LTER site, Petersham, Massachusetts, United States -... | ecosystem: Environmental > Terrestrial > Soil > Temperate forest >... | reverse complement strand
ACAATTCGCGGAATGGGCCGCAAGCGAGCCGCGCGGGCGTGCGTGAAGGAAAGTCGATACCAGAGAAGCGGAAGAAGCGCGAGGGCCGACAATACGAGGAGCATTGACCAGCGCGTGGCACGTCTTGGATGAACCCGTAAGGCCGGGAAACGGAAAGGAGGCATGTGACAGGCGAACGCCCTCACCGATACAAGAAGGACGGGCTCGCCGCCGCGCCAGCCGGTGTCCAACTTCGGAAAGTCTAGCATTTCTTTTCGCAGGCGTTCAACTGCGGAAATGGGGTAGTGGGTCAGTTTGAATTTTGACCCCTATTGTCACGATTAATAAAATTCAAACTGACCCACTTCCGGAAATGGGGATGTGTCAAAAACGCCATCGTCGGCGGCGAAAGCCTTGCAGCTGAACTATCCCTGGCTTGCGTTGGGGGCGGGGCGAGCTTACGATAAGTACCTGCTGATTCGCGGTGCTTTCCAAAGCAGTTTTGACGAAGTGATGATGGCGGCGCGGAAGTGTGGTTGAAGAGAGGGAAGAGACTGGCCAGAATGCCTGTCCTACCTTAGGGAGAAGGGCTGGATGAAATCGGTGGTGGTGGTAGGGGCGCAGTGGGGCGATGAGGGCAAAGGCAAGGTGGTGGACTACCTTGCGGGATCGTTTGACTACATTGCGCGTGTTGCAGGAGGCCACAATGCGGGGCACACGGTGATCATCGGGAAAGACCGCTACGTGCTGCAGTTGATTCCGTGCGGGATTCTGCGGCCGAAGCAGCAGGCGGTGATTGGAACGGGCACGGTAGTGGATCCGGCAGCGCTGGTTGCGGAAATCGCGACGCTTGCCAAGGCGGGGATCGAGGTGAAGGGGAGATTGCACGTCAGCAATCGCGCGCACCTGATTTTTCCGTATCACCGGGAGCTGGACAAAGCGGCGGAAGGCGCGCGCGGCGCGAACAAAATTGGCACCACTTCGCGGGGGATTGGTCCGGCCTACGAAGACAAAATGGCGCGGCGGGGGCTGCGCATGTGCGACCTGCTGGAGCCGGAACTGTTTCGAAAGAAGGCCGCGCAGGTGGTGGCGGAGAAGAACCGGCTCGCAAAGGGCGCGTACGGCGCGGACATCGACTTTTCGCATGAAGTGGAAGAAACGCTGAAGCTGGGGGAAAAGATTCGCGGGTATATCTGCGATACGGCGGAATTGTTGAACCGCGCGCTGGATGAAGGGAAGTCCGTTTTGTTCGAAGGCGCGCAGGGGACGATGCTGGACATCGACCATGGAACGTATCCGTATGTAACGTCTTCTAGCGCGACTTCGGGCGGGGCGGCGACGGGCGTGGGCGTGCCGCCGACGAAAATCAAGCACGTGCTGGGAATTTCGAAAGCGTATACGACGAGAGTGGGCGGCGGGCCGTTTCCGACGGAGATGCCCGATCTCGAAGCCACAGAGGTGCGTGAACGCGGCAAAGAATTCGGCGCGGTCACAGGGCGTCCGCGACGCTGCGGCTGGTTGGATTTGCAGGTGCTGCGGTACGCGAAGATGATCAATGGGATCGATTCGATGGTGATTACCAAGCTGGACGTTTTTGATACGCAGCGGGAAATTCAGGTGTGTGTGGGGTACAAGTACAAAGGCACCCCGCTGAAGGAAATGCCGGCGCTGGCGGAAGAGTACGAGCACGTTACTCCGGAATACAAGACGCTCCCGGGTTGGAACGCAACAACGTATGGGCTGAAAGACGGGGCGAAGCTGCCGAAAGCGGCGATTGAGTATCTGAGATTTATTTCCGAGTTTCTGCAGGTGGAGATTGGAATGATTTCGACCGGGCCAGAGCGGGACGCGACGATTGTGCCGGAGGGGACGCTGCTGGCGCGGTGGCTGTGAAGAGAATTTAAACGCAGAGAGTAGAGCCGAAGCGAAGCGAAGAAAAGAAAAGTAAGTAGAGTAGAGTAAAGACGCCGGGCTGAAGCCCGCCGCCACGAAACCTCACTCATGCTCAGCTACGAGCAAGCACGGAACAAAGTCATCGAGGAAGTCGGAAAGAGGAGAGGAACGCGCCCGAGCGCGGTTGTGAGCGTGTTGGAGGCGCTGGGATCGGTGCTGGCGCAAGAAGTGAAGACGGATCGCGAGTATCCGCCGTTTGACCGGTCGACGCGAGATGGCTATGCGGTTCGTTCGAACGATGCCGTGCCCGGGGCGCAACTGAAGTGCGTGGGGGAAATCAAAGCCGGCGATACGGTGCGGGAGGCACTCACCGCGGGAACCTGCTTGCAGATCATGACTGGCGCGGCGGTTCCGGCGGGCGCGGATGCGGTCGTGATGATTGAACAGACGAGCCGCCAAGGCGATCTCGTGCGGTTCGAACGAGCGACCCAACGCGGCCAGAACATCGTGCCGAAGGGGAGCGAGGCGGCAGCCGGGCAGACCATTTTGATGCGCGGGATGCGGCTCGGGTACGCGGAGCTGGCGCTGGCGGCGCAAGTTGGCGCGGTCAACTTGCAATGCGCTAAGCGGCCGCGAGTGGCGATTCTTTCGACCGGGGACGAAGTCGTTTTGATGGACCAAACACCGGGGGAGTTTCAGATTCGAAACAGCAATAGTGTTTCGCTTGCGGCGCAGGTCCGTATTGCGGGCGGTGAGCCGGTTGTTCTGGGGAATGCAGCGGACCGAATCGAGGATTTGGGAGAGAAAATCGAGCGCGGATTGAAAGAGGATGCGCTCGTGCTGTCGGGCGGCGTTTCAATGGGGAAGTACGACCTAGTGGAAAGCGCGCTCAAAGCGATGGGAGCGGAATTCTTTTTCGACGCGGTGGCGATCCGGCCAGGGAGGCCGGCGGTGTTCGGAACATGCCAGGGGAAGCCGGTGTTCGGGTTGCCGGGGAACCCTGTTTCGACAATGGTGACGTTCGAATTGTTTGTAGCGCCGGCGATTGATTTGTTGAGCGGAGCGGAGGCGCGCGCGTTGCCGCTGGTCGAGGCGCGGCTTGGGGAAGCAATCAATGAAAAGCCCGGGCTGACGCATTTTTTGCCGGCGCGGGTGGAGTGGCGCGGGGCCGTGACGGAAGTCAAGGCTTTGAAGTGGCAAGGCTCGGGGGATATTACAGCGCTTTCGAAGGCGAACTGCTTCCTGGTGGTGCCGGCAGACCGAGAAAAAGTGGAGATCGGCGAGAATGTTTCCGTGTTACTGAGAAAGGACATAGTTTAGACGCGGACATGGCGAAGCTGTCGCATTACGGAAAGAAAGGCGAAGTGCGGATGGTGGACGTGTCGGGAAAAGCGGTGACGACACGAACGGCGGCGGCGCAGGGCTTTGTGAAGATGAGGCCGCGCGTGGTGCAGGCGGTCCGGCGGCTGAAAAACCCAAAAGGGAATCCGCTGGAAGTGGCGCGGATCGCGGGAATCGCGGCGGCGAAAAGGACCGCGGAATGGATACCTCTTTGTCATCCGCTGCCGCTGACGCACATTGATGTGACCGCACGCCTGTGCCAAAATGGCGTGGAAGTACACTCTACAGTGACAACCGCCGCCCAGACGGGCGTGGAAATGGAAGCCCTGGTGGCTGTAAGCGCCGCGGCCCTCACAGTCTACGACATGTGCAAAGCCCTCGATAAAGGGATGGAAATCACGGACATCGTGCTCACCCAGAAGACCGGGGGAAAGAGCGGGGACTTTCATCGGCGCAAGGGCGCGGCGGGGCGTGAGCGATGACCACCGGCCCGCACAAAACGGTGAAACTGCTGTTGGCGGAGGATAACCCGCTGGTGCGCGATTTGATCGTGAAGGGGCTTGAAGGGTCTTGCGAGGTGGAGACTTCCACGGACGGCGCGGACGCACTGCTGAAGGTGGTCGACTCACCGCCGGACGTGATTCTGTGCGATTACAAAATGCCGGGGCTGGACGGCAGGCAGCTCTTTGAAAAACTGCGTGCCCGCGAGGCGACGCGGCATATTCCGTTTTTGTTCATGGCCAGCCGGCCGGACATCGAGGAGCGTCTGAGGCCGCTGGTGGATGGCGTCGAGGACTTCATCCCCAAGCCATTTTTGATTAAGGATTTGGTGCGCATCACGAAGAAAGTCGTGGACCGCCTGCACCTTGAGAAGCTGCAGAAGAAGGCTTCGCGGCCGGGGGTCATTCAGGGGCGGCTGGAAGAGATGAGCATGATCGACCTGATGCAGTCGCTGGAGATGGGGCAGAAGTCGTGCCGCTTGATGGTACGGCAGGGCGGCGCTCAGTGTGAACTATATTTTGCCGGCGGGCAGTGCCGGGACGCGAAGATCGGTTCGGTGGAAGGGGACGACGCCGTCTATAAAGTGGTGTTGTGGACGGCGGGAGAATTTGAAATCGACTTCAACGCCGCGAATGCCTCGACAAAGACGACTACAACACGCAATACCACAGGGCTGCTGATGGAAGCGATGCGGCTAATGGATGAGGCCAATCGCGATACGGTACAGACGCCGTGAGTGACACGAAGAAACCCTCCTGATGCGCGTAGCGGTCCTTACCATCAGCGACTCCGTGACGAAAGGCGAGCGCGAGGATTTGTCCGGCCCGGCGGTTGTCGCGTTTTGCCGGGGGCTAGGCTGGGAAATCACCTCGGCGTTGCACGTCTCCGACGATCCCGCAAATATCCGCGAACAATTGCGTGCGCTGGCTGATTCCGGACGCGTTGATGTTCTCTTGACCACCGGTGGAACGGGGATTGGGCCGCGGGACAACACGCCGGAAGCGACTCAGGCGGTAGCCGACCGGATCGTGCCCGGGCTTTCCGAAGAGATGCGGCGGAAGGGCCTGGAGAAGACGCCAACGGCAGTCTTATCGCGCGGAACCGCAGCGGTGCGAACAAAAACGCTTATTGTAAACCTGCCGGGAAGCCCTAAAGGCGCGGTGGAATCACTGGAAGCGGTGGCGCACCTCCTACCGCACGCGGTGAAGGTTTTGCACGGAGCGCGGCACGACTAGGGTGTCTTGGGACTGCGCAGCGGGAGGAGCGCGCGGAGGCGGGGTTCGCGCAAGTAGAGACCGCCCCAGAGCAGCACGCCCAAATACGTCGGGAACAAAACATGGCTGAATAGTGGATCGCCGACGCGTAAGTGCGTGGCAATGGCGCCACCAAGATAACCCGTCAGCAGGATCGCGCCAAGAACGGAGGTCATCGGGAGGGCATAGAGGGCAACGCACACCAGCAAGATGATCCCGAGAACTGGCCCGAGGCTGAGGGCCCAACCCACATGAGCCATCGTCTCCACGACAGGGGCCGGAGCCGGCTTTATAAATTTAAAGACCACGTCAAGAGTGAGAAACAAGATGACCAGGCCGCTCAGGACGCGCCCGACCCAGAGGGCTGTCTTCGAGACGCGAACCGTTTGCGTGTCTGATGGCATGAATTTTCCTCCGTACGTCGTTCGAATGAAGAATCAACCGAATCAACCGATTGTTATACCCGCTTTCGACGAAGCACGGAAGTCCTGGCTGCGCCGGCGCTCAGCCACCGGCGATGGCGCCAATAATGAGAAGGGGCTCCTTCCCCGATGCAATGGCATCGGGCAACGGAGTATCCGGGGGCTCGAGGGAGTAGTCTTCCTCGCAAGCGAAGAAGCGCAGGAACGGACGTCGCTCCTGCGTGACATGATCGCGGATGGTGCCGCGCAGCATGGGGTATTGCGCCTCGAGGGCATCGAGGACGGAGCGCTGCGTAACAGGGCCCGTTATGTCGAGCTGGACTTCGGCATTCACGTGTGCGAGCGCCCGCAGATGCCCGGGAAGCACGACGCGGATCATGCCAGTGTTTGTACCTCTACCGAAAGCACGGCCGGAAGGTGGCTGACGATAGGGTTCCAGTTGTCTCCGGCGTCGGCGGAGGCGTATACCTGTCCTCCGGTGGTGCCGAAGTAGACGCCGCATTTATCGAGCGAGTCGACGGCCATGGCGTCACGCAAGACGTTCACATAACAGTTGCTTTGCGGCAAGCCTTTGGTGAGGGCTTCCCACTCGTTTCCGCCAGTCTTGCTGCGGTACACGCGCAGCTTGCCGTCGAGCGGGAAGTGCTCCCCGTCGCTCTTGATGGGCACGACATAGATAGTCTCCGGTTCGTGCGCGTGGACGTCGATGACGAAGCCGAAGTCGGTCGGCAAGTTGCCGCTGACTTCCTTCCAGAGGTCGCCGGCGTTGTCGCTGCGCATGACGTCCCAGTGCTTCTGCATGAAGAGAACGCCGGGGCGCGAAGGGTTCATGGCGACGTGGTGAACGCAGTGGCCGACTTCCGCATTCGGGTCGGGGATGTATTGGGAATGGAGTCCCTTGTTGATGGGCCGCCAGTTTTTGCCGCCGTCGTCGGTTCGGAAAGCGCCTGCGGCCGAGATGGCGATGTAGATGCGGCCCGGATCCTTTGGATCGAGAATGATGGTGTGGAGGCACATTCCGCCGGCGCCGGGCTGCCAGCGCGGGCCCGTGCCATGGCCGCGAAGCCCGGAGAGCTCCTGCCAGTTTTTTCCGCCGTCAGTGGAACGGAATAAAGCGGCGTCTTCTACTCCGGCGTAAACCGTATCCGGATCGTTAGGCGAGGGTTCGAGATGCCAAACGCGCTTGAATTCCCAAGGATGCTGGGTGCCGTCGTACCACATGTGGGTGGTCAGGGATTTGCCGGTGGCGGAGGTATCGTAGACGAACTTGTTGCTCTCCCCTTTGGGCGCGCCACCAGGGGCCGTTTGTTCGCCCGGCGGCGTTCCTGGCTGCGTCCAAGTCTTGCCGCCGTCGTCGGAGCGCTGAATGATCTGCCCAAACCAGCCGCTGCACTGCGAAGCAAAGATGCGACTCGGGTTGGCGGGCGAGCCCTTAAGGTGGTACATCTCCCAGCCGGCAAAATGGGGGCCGCTAACGTTCCAATTTTGGCGCTTGCCGTCTGAAGTCAGGATGAATGCGCCTTTTCGTGTGCCAACCAACACTCTCACCTGGCTCATAACTCGCTCCTTCGTGAAAATTGCACAGGGTTGCTGAGTAGGGGCGCCCGCCGCGGCGGGCTGCGCCCCTACAACCGAGCTGTATGCCATTCGCTTCGCGTGTATCGACAATTCAAATTGTCATTCCGACCGTAGCGCCTCGGTAACATCGATGCGCGCGGCGCGGGCAGCAGGCAGCACGGAGGCCACAACCGCGGCGGCCAACAGTACGACCACAGATACAACCACAGGTAGGCTGCCCGGCATCTGCACATCCTCGAAAGAGTTGCGCGCCAGACGGACCAGCACGTAGCCACACGCGGCCCCAGCGATGACGCCCGCCGCGGCCATGATTGCGCCTTCGGCGATGACGCCCGCGAGGAGTTGCCGCGGCTGAGCCCCAATTGCCAGCCGGACGCCGAATTCGCGCGTACGCGCACTGACGGAGAATGCCAGAACGCCGGCGACGCCGACCAAGGCAATGGCCAGAGCGACCGCCGCAAAGATGCCGAACACCACGGTGTTGAGGCGGTCAGGAGTGAGAACTTCGGCGCGAACATCCTCGAGAGTGGCGGCGCGTTCGACGGGCTGGTCGACGGACATGCCGCGAATGATCTGAGTGACCGGTGTGACGAGAGAATAAGGATTGGCGCCGGTGTGCACGAAGAGGCGGCCGCCAAACATGGGGCCCTCGACAAAGCTATTGTAGACGGTGAGGATGGGGCCGGGAACGACGTGTTCGTCGTCAATATCGGCGGCTACGCCGATGATGCGGTGCGGCGCGATGCTAATGGGGACGAATTTCATCACGGGATCCGTCCAATAGACATGGCGATTGATGGGATCGCGGCCGGGGAACAATCGTTGAGCGAGAGTTTGACTGACGATGACGACGGGCTCTTTCCCTTTTTCACCGTCGAGCTGATTGAAATCGCGGCCGGCGATGATAGGAACGCCGAGGGCGGCAAAAAAGCCGGGAGAGATAGTGCGCAACTGGGCTCGCGGATCTTCTTCGCCGGGCCCCTTGACGTGGCCGTCGGCGGAGAACTGGAAACCAGGACCAAAGTTGCCGGCGTCGCGCCAGGGCACGACAAGGCCAAAAGCGGTCTTGCTCACTCCGGGCAAGGCTTCGATGCGGCGGATGGATTCTTTGTAGAAATCGATGACCTGTTCAGGAGTCTTGCCGTAGGAAACGGCGGGGACATTGATGGCCAGGACGTGGCGCGTGTCGAGGCCGGTCTGCGCGGCCTGGATTGACAAAAGGGTTTTGAGCAGCATGCTGGCGCCAGCGAGAAGGATGAAGGACGCCGCGATTTGCGTGACGGCAAAGATGCGCAGGCGGCGATTGGTGCTACCGGCGATGCGCACGCTGCCACTGGAGAGACCCAAACCATGGGAGGCGTCGGTGGACGGCAGGCGCGGGACAAACGCGAGGAGCACAGCCGCAGCCACGGCCAGCCCCGCCCCGACCCACAGCATGCTGGCATCGACGGTCAGGTCTAGCGCGCGGACGGAGAAGCGGGAGGCGTAGCGAGCCAGCACGGCGAGGAGCGGCCGGGCTATGATCACGCCAAGAGTGGCGCCGGCGACGCAAAGCAGGAGACTCTCCGCCAGCAAAATGCGGCGCAGCGCGCCACGGCCAGCGCCCAGAGCGGCGCGGATGGCGAGCTCGCCCTCACGGCGGACGCTGCGGGCGAGGATCAGATTGGCCACGTTAGAGCAGGCGATGATAAACACGAGGCCGGAGGCGGCCAGAAGAACGAGGAGAACCGTTCGAGCGCCGGAGGTGATTTGCTCGCGGAGGAGTCTGGCGTCGATTTGGAAGCGCGCCTGGGGCGAATAAGCGTCGGGATGATCCTTGAGCATCGGAGCGTAGACAGTGCGAAGATCGGCGCGGGCTTGATCCACGGTGACGCCGGGGGCGAGACGGCCGAAGAGTTCCGTCATGCGATGGACGCGCCCGTTCTGCATGGTGGCGGAGAGATGGTGGGGGCTGGTGACGATGTTGGCAATGATTTCCGTATCTGCGGGATAGGGGATAGAGGGTTCGAGGACGCCAATGACAGCGGCAGAGCGATCGCCGAAGCCGCCGCCGAGGCGTACGGTCTTCCCGAGGACGGAAGGATCGCTCTTGAAAGCAGTGGACCAGAAACGATAGGTCAAGACGACGACGCCCGCAGCATTAGGACCGTCGTCGGACGGGCCGATGAGACGGCCGAGGACGGGATGGAGGCCGACTACGTCGAAATAGTTGCCGTTGACGACGCCGGCACGAACTTCGCGAGGCTCGCCGAGGCCAATCATGGTGAAACCGACGGTGGAGAACTCGCCGATAGTGCTGAGCGTTTTGACGCCCGCCCGGAGGTCCTGAATTTCCGGCACGGAAAAAGGGACTTCCCCGGGGCTGATACCGGGCGCGCTTTGGTGGATGTAAATGAGACGTTCCTCGTCGCTGTTGACGAGCGGGCGGAGGAGCACGCCGCGCACCAGGCTGAAGATGGCGGCGTTGGCGCCGATACCGAGCGCCAGCGTGAGCACTACGGTAATTGCCAGCCCTTTGGTGCGTGACAGCGAGCGCAGCGCGTATTTCAGATCGCGAAGAAAAGTCATTGCAGCCTCCCTCACCCGGAACCGCTTAGCCGATATAGCTTCCGCCGATTATGCACGCGGAAAGGTCTTTGCGGAAGCAGGACCCCCTGGACGACGGAGAACAGTCTGCCCAACTTACTTGCCAAATGCAAGTGAAAATCTGTTAAAGTGAAAACGTGCCGAAAAAGAAGGCCAGTCCGAAATGGCGGTCGGGGTGTCCGCTGAATGCCTCGGTGGAGATCCTCGGCGATCGCTGGTCGTTGCTGATTATCCGCGACATGATGCTGCGGGGATTCCGGAGCTACAAGCAATTCCTGGAGTCCTATGAAGGAATCGCGACGAATATACTGGCGGATCGCCTGCGGAAACTGATCGCTCACGGAATCATTACCATCGAACGAGACCCCTCTGATGGGCGAAAGACGATCTACTCGCTCACTGCCAAAGGAAAAGATCTTGCGCCGGTGCTCACGGAAATGGTGCTGTGGGCGGCCGCGTACGAAGATACGGAAAATCAAACGCTGGTCCAGCGAATCCAAAAGGACAAGCAGCAATTCCTGGCTGAAGTGCGGCGACGCTTGACCTGAAAAATCTTCAAATTTCCCTGTAGGCCCTTGCCGAGAAAAGCTGATGCGGGGAATGCTGCGCCTTCGCAGCGTGCACGTGAAGAGTGCGACAGATACTTATACAAGGGTGAAACCGGCGGGGCAGGAGCCGCGTCTGTCCAATAGGCGCCGATGGGTGAGAATTCGGAGGCGACTAGCGATGCGACGAATTGTGGCAGCAATTTTGTTGACCGCTTGGGCAGGCATGGCGCAAGAAGTGTCAGCCGAAGCGCCGCAGCCTGAGGTACAGCTCCCACCGCAAGACGCAAGCACAAATCAGAAATCGACGATCACGGTTCCGGCAGGGACAAAAGTGGCATTGGCGTTGGTAAGCCCGATTTGGGCAAAAGGCGCCAAGGTCGGTGACAGTGTCCATGCGGCGACGGCTTTTCCCGTGGCCGTCGGCAACAACATGGCGATTCCGCCCGGCACCTACGTGGAGGGCAGGATCGACGCATTGAAGCGGCCCAGTTGGCTGTCGGCGCACGCCGAGTTTCAAATGCACTTCACGAAGCTGATTTTTGCAAACGGCTACACGGTAGAGCTTCCCGACGTCGTCGAAACCGCAGGCGTTACCGGCGGTCCAGCGCGGTCCAGTAATGCCACGGCATTCCAGCCGTCCGGGGATGCCGCTGGGAGCCCTGGCGTGGCGGACATAGAAGCCGCAGTTGCCAGAGTTTACGTCCAGGTGACCTCGCGGAACGACATCCTGCTGGACAACGGCGCGCCGATCGAAATGTTGCTGCAGACCCCTCTGTCGCTGGATGCCGGCTTCGTGACCGCGGCCGTGCGTAGCTCCAAGCCCTTGCAATTTGGCCCCTCCAAGTCCTCGACGCGCTGCGTACCGACTCCGGGCACTCCGGGTACGTCGGACACGGTCATACCAGGCACGCCAGGTACGCCGGGGACGCCGGACACAGTGATCCCGGGTGGACCAGGAATGCCGCCTACCGTGATACCAGGGATTCCTGCTACCCCGGGCACGCCACCGACGGTGATCCCCGGCACTCCGGGATTTGCCGGCACAGTCTGCCCCGGGCCGCCGATCGTAGCATCGGCCCCAACCGGAAATGACTTGCACGCAAAAACATTTGAGCTGACGACTCCTATGCAAGTCAGGGGCGTGACGCTGGCTGCCGGGATTTACCAGATTCGCTGGTCCGGACTCGGTCCCACGGCGCAGGTGGAATTCGTGCAAAACAAGAAGCCGATCGTTCAAGCGCCGGCCCGGATTGTCATTCTTGGAAAAGCGCCGCTGGCCAACGAAGAGGTGCCGCGCACGAACGGCGACGGATCCGTTTCTCTTGGCTCACTGCTGTTTGCTGGCGAGACTTTCGCGTTGTTCTTCGATTAGAGGTCTTGGAAGGGGATTCACAGAGAGACAGACTGAGGCGCAGAGGTGTGTCCGCGGTGATCGTGTGCGCGGCTGCGGTGACAAAACGGAGGAGCAGAACCATGCGACTACTTTTGATTTTGGCGCTTCTTATGGGTCCAGCTTGCTTCGCACAGGAACCGACGATGGAGGGCCAGCAGGCGGTGCCTCCCGTTCAGACGCAGGCGCCGCCGGAGATGCAAAAACAGACGCTCACGATTCCAGCAGGCACGCGCGTGGCGCTGACTCTCACAAGTCCCATGCGTGCAAGAGCTATGCACAGGGGAGATTCCGTGCGCGCGGTCACGGCGTTCCCCGTTACGGCAGGGCAACAAGTGGCGATTCCCGCCGGCACTTACGTGGAGGGCATGATCGACAAAATAATCAAGCGCGGGCCAACTGGCAGCACTGGGCTGGAGATGCGTTTCACGCGCATTGTTTTCCCGAATGGCTACAACGTAGCGCTGGAAAACGCGACTGCCGTGGCCAAAGCCGGCAGCACCGGCGCGAACATCCCGGAGTCGTCAGCATCGGGGAGCAGCGGCGCTTCCGGATATGGGGAGGGTTTCCAGCAGCCCCCTCCGCCCACGCCCCCGCCGTTGCCGAAGGTTGGACCGAGCATTGGCACTGTGGTGGGAATCGGTGTAGGGGTCACCGCGGCTACTACGGTTGGGCTGATTCTCTTGGGCCGTCACCGCGCCGGCGACATCGTCTTTGACTCCGGCTATCAGTTTGAAATGGTGCTGGAGACCTCACTCGTGCTGGATGCCGACCGCGTCGCGGCTGCCATGGCTGCTTCCAACGCCCTCTAGCGCGGAATGACTCAACCAATTTTGGCGCACCGCCCCATTCTTGGGTTGACCGATGGCGGATTCAAGTCAAGAATGATTGGCTATGGCGCAAAAACTATCTGACAAGAAACTCGCTGTTCTTGGAACGGGAAAACTCGGCGGGATTTTGCTGCGAGCGTACCTGAAGCAGGAGCTGTTCTCGCCGAAGCGCGTTACCGCAACGGTGAAGCATGGCGAAAAAGCCTCGATGCTGGCGAAGGAACTGGGCGTCTCGGTGACCACTGAAAACCGGAAGGCCGTGCACGGCGCGGACATTGTGCTCCTCGGCGTTAAACCCCAGGTGGTGGGAGAAGTCTTGAAGGAAATTGCCCCGGAGCTGAATGAGCATACCCTGATCGTCTCGGTTGCCGCGTCGGTGCCCACGAGCTATATCGAGCAGCGTCTCAAAGGAAAAGCTCCCGTGGTGCGGGCGATGCCCAATACGCCTTCAGCCGTGGGCTGCGGAATGACGGGAATTTGCCGCGGCGCACACGCGGGAGCGGAGCACCTCGAAACAGCGCGCGCGATGTTCGACGCCGTTGGGCGCACGGTAGTGGTAGACGAAAAAAATATGGACGCGGTGACCGGGCTTTCCGCCAGCGGACCGGCGTTCGCTTATATTATTCTCGAGTCGCTGGCGGAGGCCGGAGTGAAGGTAGGTCTGCCACGCGATATTGCGACGCTGCTCGCAGCGCAGACGATGAAGGGCGCGGCGAGCGTGGTTTTGGAAACCGGCGACCACCCCGCGCTGCTGAAGGACGCCGTAACCACGCCCGCAGGATGCACGATCGACGGAATCATGGAGTTGGAAGAGGGCAAACTCCGCGTAACGCTCATCAAAGCCGTGGTGAAAGCCACCAGCCGCGCCGGAGAGCTGCTGTTCGAGAAGTGAGCCGGCCCGGGATTGACAACGGTGGTAGGATGCTGCGTATGAGGAACTGATGCAGAGCGCGTACATTCCAGTGTTGATTTACGCGGTGCTGGTGATCGCGTTTCCCGCGGTAACGCTGGTCCTGGCAAAGTTCATTCGCCCGGCCTCCACGTCGGTCGGGGCGAAGCTCAAGCCCTATGAGTGCGGGATTCCCCCGGAGAGCGACGCGCGCGGGCGGTATTCAGTGCGGTTTTACATCGTAGCTATGCTGTTTGTGATTTTTGACGTGGAGACGATGTTCCTCATTCCCTGGGCGATTTTGTACAAAGGGTGGGTCGCGGCGCACCTGGGGCTGTTTGCCCTCGTTTCCATGATGGCGTTCCTCGGGATTCTGCTCGTCGGATATTTGTGGCTGTACAAAAAGGGCGCTCTTGAGTGGGCCTGAGCCCTATTTCTTTTCCTCTCCCGGAATCCAGCTATCCCATTTCTCATGTCGTTCTGATTGACTCGCTTTGCTGCGTGTGTTAGAAACGCGGCGTCTGGATAATCGGCTGCTCTCCTTTTGCCGCTTGTAATTGGCAAGCGATTCGCCGCAGCCTGTCGCACCCCGGGTCCATGGCTGACGAGCCCAAGGAACCTAAACCGCCTCAAGTCCCCACGGGCGATAAGCCCGCAAGCAGCACACCCGGCGTGTCCACCCCTGCTGCCAAACCGGCGGACGCCAGCGCGCCCGCTACGCCTCCGAAACCGGCCGCTCCGGCCCCTCCCAAACCGCCCGTCGTGCTGCAGACGCCGCTCGCCAACGAATTCGTCACGCGGTTTCGCGCCAAATTCGGTGCGGCGCTTCTGGAAGCGATTGAAGACCGCAAGCAAGCCATTCTGACCGTGGAACGCGCCCGGCTGGTGGAAATTTCACTGCACCTGCGCGACGAAGAAAGATTCGACATGCTCGCCGACTTAACTGCCGTGGATTGGCCGAAGCGTGAGAAGCGCTTCGACGTCGTTCTCGACCTATACTCTTTCCCGAAGAACGAGCGGCTCAGGCTGAAAGTGCACGCCGCGGACGCGGAAGAAGTGCCCAGCGTAGTGAGCGTTTGGCCCACGGCGAATTGGCAGGAACGCGAAGTGTTTGACATGTTCGGAATTGTTTTTTCCGGGCATCCGGACTTGAAACGCATTCTGTTGCCGGACGAGTGGCAGGGCTATCCGTTGCGGAAGGACTACGACATCTTGCAGCAGGATACTGCCTGGGTACGCGAAAATCTTGGAATTGAAAGCGGCCAGTGAAGCGATCTTGACAGAAAAGGGAAAACGACCCTGAGCATCGATACCACAAACGACCACAAGACGTTGTTGGGCGCGGATGAGCTGGTAATCAACATGGGGCCGCAGCATCCGTCTACGCACGGCGTGTTGCGTGTCAAGCTGAAGCTCGATGGCGAGCGCGTGACCGGCTCGGAATGTATCATCGGGTATCTGCACCGTGGCGTCGAGAAAATCGCGGAAAACCGCACGTATCAGCAATTTGCGCCCTATGTCGACCGCATGGATTACGTCGCCGCCGTCAGCAGCGGCCTGGGGTATTGCGAGGCGGTGGAAAAATTGTTGCTGGTGGAAGCTCCACCCCGCGCGCGCGTGATTCGAACCATCTTGACGGAACTGCAGAGAATCGCCAGCCACCTCCTGTGGCTCGGCACGCATGCCTTGGACATTGGCGCCTTGACTCCGCTTTTCTATTGTTTCCGTGAGCGTGAAGAAATCCTGAAAATTTTCGAAAAATATTGCGGAGCGCGATTGACTACGCATGCGTTCCGCATCGGCGGGCTGCAATACGAGGCCTACGACACTTTCGAGAGGGACGTTGAACGGTTCTGCAAGGATTTTGAATCGCGCATCCTCGAATACGAGACTTTGCTCACGCAAAACCGCATCTGGATCGGGCGGACCAAGGGCGTTGGGATTCTGACTGCCGCAGACGCCATTGCGTTCGGTGTGACGGGGCCGGTACTCCGCGCCAGCGGCGTGAAATGGGACATTCGCAAGGCCGCGCCTTACGCGGCCTATGATCAATACAAATTCGAGATTCCCGTCGGTACCATCGGTGACACCTACGATCGTTACCTGGTCCGTATGGAAGAGATGCGGCAATCGCGGCTGATCTGCTTGCAAGCCATCGAAAATATTCCCGCCGGGCCGATCATGGCGAAAGTCGGCAAAGTGCTAAAGCCGCCGCCGGGCGAGGTCTATCACGCGATTGAGGCGCCAAAGGGCGAAATCGGCTATTACATCGTGAGCGACGGCACGGTCATGCCGTATCGTGTGCACATCCGGCCGCCCTCCTTCATCAATTTGCAGGCGTTCGACCGCATGGTGCGGGGACATTTGGTGGCCGATGTGGTGGCCATCATCGGAACGATTGATATAGTGCTGGGAGAAGTGGACCGGTGAGGTCGCTGGAAAAAGATCGATGATGAATGCCATATTGCAGGCGACGCTTGAATTCTTGAAACTCTACTGGGTGCCGCTGCTCTGTGGCGTGGCTATCGTTGCGATCTTGCCGCTGATCGTCGGCTACATCGTGCTGGTGGAACGCAAGCTCATGGCGGACATGCAAGCGCGCCTTGGTCCCATGCGCGTGGGGCCGCACGGATTGCTGCAACCCATCGCCGACGCGCTGAAACTGCTCATCAAGGAAGACATCATCCCAGACAATGCGGACAGACTCGTTTTCTGGCTCGCCCCGGTGCTCTCCGTCGGCGCGGCGCTGCTTGCGCTCGCCGGCCTTGCGATCGGTCCGGCGTTCCAGATTGCGCAGGACATCAATATCGGCATTCTCTTCGTTGTGGGTATCAGCGCGCTGGGAATTTTCGGCATCGTGCTGGGCGGCTGGGCCTCGAACAGCCACTATTCGCTGATGGGCGCGCTCCGCAGTTCGGCGCAGCTTGTGAGTTACGAGACCGCCGCGGGGATGGCCCTGGTGAGCGCGCTCTTATTCACCGGCACGCTGAATATCAAATCCATCGTCGAAGCGCAGAACAAAGAGGGCATCTGGTTCGTAATGCTGGCGCCGGTGGCTTTCTTTACCTATCTCGTTGCTTCCATTGCGGAGACCAACCGCGCGCCGTTCGATTTGCCGGAAGCCGAGTCCGAGCTCGTCGCCGGGTACATGACGGAGTTCAGCGGCTTCCGCTGGTCGCTCTATTTTCTTGCGGAATACACCAACATGATCGTGGTCGCTTCGGTGGCCACCACGCTGTTTCTCGGAGGCTGGCTTAGACCCTTCGCCAGCGTTCCGTGGCTGAATTTTCTGGATTTTGTTCCAACGTTGTTGATGGCGGGTGTAGGCGCCTACTGCATCGTGCGCGCGCCGAAGCAGCCGACGCGCGTGCAGCAATTGTTCATGCTGGCCGTGGCTGGACTTTGTTTTGTCTTGGGTCTGGTGCTGCTGGTGCCCGTGCTTGTGCTGGTTGCGAAACCGTTTTATGCCGGCATTCACGGCGGCTTCTGGTTCATTTTCAAAGTGAGCCTCTACATCTATTTTTTCATGTGGCTGCGATTCACCATACCGCGGTACCGTTTCGACCAGTTGATGCGCCTGGGCTGGCATTTCCTGATCCCGCTATCCATCATCAACGTCTTGCTCGTCGGCGTGGCCCTGATCGCTGGAGCGTACTTCAACTTGAAGGGATGGGGGCTGCTCCTGGTCACGACTCCCGCTGCGGTCATTGCGCTTGTAGTCGCGTTGCTTATCTTAAACGCGGAGAAAGAACGCAACGCGCGGCAGAATCAAACCGCCGCATCGGATTTTTATGCTGGATAAAGTCCTATTTTATTTTTTCGCCGCGATAGCCGTGGCCAGCGCGGCGCTCATGGTCACGCGGCGAAACGTGGTGCATAGCGCCATCTTTCTGATCACCGCGTTGCTCGCCACCGCGGGGATTTTCTTGCAATTGCGCGCCGAGTTTTTGTTCATCGTCCAGATCATTCTTTACGTCGGCGGCATCATGGTGCTCTTCGTCTTCGTCATCATGCTGGTCAACTTGGACGTGGCGCTCCAACAGATCCAGTTCGCCCGGCAGAAGTGGGTCGCGCTGCTTGTCGCGCTGGCGCTGGCTGCTCAGGTTGGCTTCATGTTCTGGACTTCCGGGAAAATGGCGGGCCAGGGGTTGCCGGTGCTGACGGCCGTGGCCGCGAACCGTTTGCCCGCCAATTCCGAAACGGTGGCGCACAGCCTGTTCGAATCGTATCTACTGCCGTTTGAGATTGCCTCGGTTCTGTTGCTGGTGGCCATGATCGGCGCCGTCGTCATGGCCAAGAAAAGGACGTAACTCAGCGATGCTTCCGATCGGACACTACTTGTTCCTGAGTCTCGCGCTCTTCATCATCGGCGTGATCGGAGTCGTCACCCGGCGCAACGTCATCGTCGTGCTCATGTCCATCGAGCTGATTCTGAACGCCGTGAACATCAACTTGGTGGCCTTCTCGCGCCTGTACGGCGATGTGGCGGGGCAAGTCTTCGCGCTTTTCATTATTGCTGACGCGGCTGCGGAAGCCGCCGTGGCGCTTGGAATCATCATCGCCTTTTTCCGCAACCGCGAAACGGTGTTGGAAGACGAAATGGATTTGCTGAAGTGGTAGCGTGCTGAAATGAAGGAAGAAATGATAACGGCATGATGCCCACGGGCTACTTTCTTGATCATCTCTGGCTGATCCCGCTGTTTCCCCTCGCGACTGCGGCGCTGATGCTTTTCTTCGGCAAGCGGCTGCCCAATGTTGCCGTCAGCGTGCTCTGTGTTGGCAGTGTGTTGCTATCCTTTATTTATGCGCTGGGCGCGGTGATTCAATTGTTGGCTGCGGATCCGGAGTATCGCGTCGCCCAGCAGACCCTTTTCGAATGGCTCACGCCCGGCCCCATGCAGATGACCGGCGGCCACATCGTTCCTTTTGTCGCCGACTGGGGATACCTTCTGGATCCGCTTTCTTGCGTCATGGTTCTGGTCGTCACGGGTGTCGGCTTCCTGATTCACGTTTACTCCATCGGTTATATGGGCCACGAAGGCGGCTACTACCGCTTCTTCGGCTACATGAATCTTTTCATGTTTGCCATGCTCACGCTGGTCCTGGCGAACAACATGCTCCTGATGTTCGTCGGCTGGGAAGGCGTCGGCCTGTGCAGCTACCTGCTGATCGGTTTCTATTTCCTGAAAAAATCGGCCTCCGATGCAGGAAAAAAAGCGTTCATCGTGAATCGAATCGGTGACGCCGGTTTCATCCTTGGCATTCTTCTGACCGCCGTGACATTGGGCACCATCCGCTTCACCTCCCAGGGTTTGCCGGATGCGGCCGGCGCTTCTGGAATTCTCCAAGCGCTGAAGGCCGCAGTCGACGCGCATGCATTGGCCTATGGTGCGCCGGTGTTGACCGCCATCGCTCTTTTGCTATTTGTCGGAGCGATAGGGAAGTCGGCGCAGATTCCTCTTTACGTTTGGCTCCCGGACGCCATGGAAGGCCCAACGCCAGTGAGCGCGCTGATTCACGCAGCGACGATGGTGACCGCAGGCGTGTACATGGTCGTTCGCATGAACGCGGTCTACCAGCTCGCGCCTTTCGCCTTGGACGTCGTGGCCGTAATCGGCGCGATTACCTCCATTTTTGCCGCCTCCATGGCCCTGGTGCAAACCGACATCAAAAAGGTGCTGGCCTATTCCACCATCAGCCAACTCGGATATATGTTCCTCGCCCTCGGCGTCGGCGCTTTCGCCGCCGGAATTTTCCACCTCATGACCCACGCCTTCTTCAAAGCCCTCTTGTTCCTCGGTGCCGGCAGTGTCATTCACGCCATGTCCGGAGAGCAAGACATCCGAAAAATGGGTGGTCTCGACAAGAAGATCAAGTACACCTACTACACCATGGCGGTCGCCACGCTGGCTATCGCGGGAATTTTTCCCTTCGCTGGATTTTTCAGCAAAGATGAAATTCTCGGCAAGGCCTTCGACCGGTTTTTCCTCCTGTGGATTGTTGGCTTCATCACCGCGGGCCTGACCGCGTTCTACATGTTCCGCCTGCTCTTTCTTACTTTCTTCGGTTACTGCCGTGCCGACGAGCATGTTGAGAAACACATCCACGAATCGCCCTGGCCCATGACCGTTCCGCTAATGACTCTGGCTGGTTTCTCCATCATTGGCGGCTGGATTGGCTGGCCGGAGGCTATTGGCGGAGAAAACCGTTTCGAGAAGTTTCTTGATCCCATCCTGAAGGGCGTTCTGCCTGAGACGGGAGAAGTTAACATCGCGCATCATGCTCTCGCCAAAGAAATTGTCCTGATGCTGGCGTCGGTAGGAATCGCCGTCGCTGGAATCACCCTGGCGTACCAGCTCTATTGCGCCAAGAGGTTCGCGCCGGAACTCATCGCCAAAAAGTGGCCCAAACTCTATCAACTGCTCCTTCACAAATATTACGTCGACGAAATCTACGACGCGGCGATCGTCGAGCGCACCAAAGACCTCGGCACTGTGCTCGGCAGCTTTGATGTCAACGTCATCGACGGCCTCGGCGTAAACGGCGCGGGCTGGCTCGCCCGCTTCGGCTCCACTCTTTCCATGTGGTGGGACAAGTGGATCATCGACGGGCTGCTGAATTTCAGCGCCAAGCTGCTGCAGCTTTTCAGTTATCCGGTGCGCCTGTTGCAAACCGGAATGTTTTCCAGTTACGCGATGCTTATCTTAGTGGGGCTAGTCGTTCTTCTGGCGTATTACGGGCACCACGTGCAGGTTCTGCTGCGCAGCGTGCGCTGAGAGGCGATAAGAATGGACTTTTTTGCACATCACATCCTGAGCGTGGTTCTATTCACGCCGCTCTTGGGCGCACTGCTCATGCTCTTCATCCCGCGCGAAAACGAGCAAGCCCACAAGATCGCCGGCAACGTCTTTGGCGTGCTCGGTTTCCTCGTTTCGCTTCCGCTGATTCGCTGGTTCAAACCGGGATGGGGCGGCTTTGCATTCGAAGAAACCGCCGATTGGATTCCCTCTATCGGCGCGAAATACCATCTCGGCATCGACGGCATCAGCCTCCTGCTCGTGATGCTCACCACCTTCCTCGGAATGATCGCCATTCTCTCCTCCTGGAGCGCCATTCATCAGCGCACCAAGGAATATTACATTCTGCTTCTTCTCCTCCAGACTGGCATGATCGGCGTTTTCCTTTCGCTCGACTTCTTCCTCTTTTATGTTTTCTGGGAAGTGATGCTCGTCCCCATGTACTTCCTGATCGGCGTGTGGGGCAGCGACCGCCGTCTCTACGCCGCCATCAAGTTTTTCCTGTACACCCTGGCCGGATCGGTGGTCATGTTGCTGGCCATCCTGGCGCTGTACTTCTACGCGCCCGTGCCGGCTGGTGGCACGCGCACCTTCGATGTCCCGACGCTGCTTGCGGCCGCCCAGCACTTCACCGATCCGCTGAAAGTCTGGCTCTTCTGGGGCTTCTTCTTCGCTTTTGCCATCAAAGTGCCCATGTTCCCATTCCACACCTGGCTCCCCGACGCGCATACTGAAGCGCCCACTGCCGGCTCCGTCATCCTCGCCGGTGTTCTCCTGAAAATGGGCACATACGGCTTCATCCGCTTTTCGCTCCCGCTGCTGCCTGCCGATCCCATGATGCGTTCGCGAATCATAAAGGTTGTCATTTTCTTGTCGATAGTCGGCATCATCTACGGCGCGCTCGTCTGCCTCATGCAGAAGGACATGAAGCGCCTCATCGCCTACAGTTCCGTCAGCCATCTCGGCTTCTGCACGCTCGGAATTTTCGCCCTCACGCCCAACGGCCTCTCCGGCAGTGTTCTCCAGCAAATCAACCACGGCATTTCCACCGGCGCGCTGTTCTTGATCGTCGGCGTGCTTTACGAGCGACGTCACACGCGCATGATTTCCGAATTCGGCGGCCTGGCGACTCCCATGCCTAATTTTGCCGCCATCTATCTGATCATCAGTCTCAGCTCGCTCGGAATGCCCTTGCTCAACGGCTTCATCGGAGAATTCACCATCCTGCAGGGCGCTTTTCAGGTGAGCAAAGCCTGGGCCGCCTGGGGCTCGCTAGGCGTTGTGCTGGGCGCGGCGTACCTGCTGTGGCTCTACCAGCGCGTGATGTTCGGCCCAGTCACGCAGTTCGCCAACGAGGACCTGCCGGACTTGAATCTCCGTGAATACGCCACCCTCGTCCCGCTCGTCATTCTGGCCTTCTGGATCGGCATCTACCCCAAGCCGTTCTTCGCGCTCATCGAACAGCCCGTGCAAGCCATCGTCAAGCAAGTGAATCCGGATTTCTACAAAGCGGAGCACGCGAAGTTGCCTCCCTTCGAACTCCACGCCGCCGCGGCGGAGGCGAAATAACCCGCCCGCATGAACATCCCCTTCATCAGCGCGATTCAAAGCTATCTCCAGGGTGAAGGCGCTATCATCCTTCCGGAGATCGAACTCCTCCTCTTCGGACTCGGGATTCTGGTCATCGATTTCTGGGTCGAGCAGAAAGACAAATACCTGAACGCCGGGCTCGCGCTGGCTGGCACTGTATTCAGCGCCCTCACCCTCTGGAAGCTCCGGGGAGCGGTCGCCGCCAGAGGCGATCTCGTCGGATTCCGTGAGTCGGTCCTGGTCGATCCGTTCTTTCTTTTCTTCGGCACGCTCTTCCTGGCTGCGACCGCGCTCGTGATTCTCCTGTCCGTGAAATACCTGGAGATTGAACGGGAACAAGAAGGCGAATACTACGTGCTGCTGCTGTTTGCCTGCATCGGCATGATGTTCATGGCCTCTGGCATAGACCTGATCGTCCTGTTCCTCGGCCTCGAGACGATGGCCCTCAGCTTCTACGTGCTCACCGGTTTCTTGCGCCGCGAAAAACGTTCGAACGAAGCCGCACTAAAGTATGTCCTGCTCGGCGCCTTCAGCTCCGGAATCCTGGCCTACGGCTTTTCGATTTTGTATGGCCTCGGCCGCGCCACGAACCTTGGTAGAATCACCTCGGCACTGGCGGATCGCGACCGGCTGGTCCAAATCGTCGCGCTCAGCCATCTCCCCGGCCCGCCGGGAGAACAGATGCGCGAATTGTTAGCGAGACAGCTTCCCATTGCGCTGCAATTCGATCCCTTCGTTCTTCAGCTTCTTCCTATCATCGCTTTCGTTCTGGTCGCCGTCGGCTTGTTTTTCAAAATAGCCGCCGTCCCATTTCATCAATGGGCCCCGGACGTTTACGAAGGCGCGCCAACGCCTGTCACTGCCTATGTCAGCGTGGCCTCCAAGACCGCAAGCTTTGCCCTGCTTTTGCGATTGTTCACTTCGGTTTTCGAGCCATCGCACCAGATGTGGATTTATCTCATCGCCGGCGTCGCCGTTGCTTCGCTCACCTGGGGCAACCTCGCTGCCCTGACGCAGACCAACGTGAAGCGCCTCCTCGCTTATTCCTCGATCTCGCACGTGGGTTACATCCTGCTCGGTCTCCTTTCGTGGGACGAACGCACTGGGACTTTGACCAAAACCGCTTCAACGGGAATCGCCTACTATTTGCTCTCCTACGTCTTCATGACCGCCGGCGCGTTCGCCGTAATCATCGTGCTCCGTCAGAAAGGGATCATCGGCGAGGAACTCGAAGATCTGAACGGTCTTTACCAGCGCAGCCCCGCCGCCGCTGTCCTCCTCCTGATCTTTATGCTCTCGTTAGCAGGCATCCCCCCTACCGCCGGCTTCATGGGCAAGTATTTCATTTTCCTTTCGCTCATCGAATCGCAC
>Ga0207133_1043_pt1 | contig 23080 bp, 24 predicted proteins | sample Alteio_BWMinHeat_11_FD_153537 | JGI IMG/M metagenome (GOLD analysis project Ga0207133, IMG submission 153537) | Enriched cells from forest soil in Barre Woods Harvard Forest LTER site, Petersham, Massachusetts, United States -... | ecosystem: Environmental > Terrestrial > Soil > Temperate forest >... | reverse complement strand
GTACGCGCCGTCCACATTGGTGGTGGTTTCGGTAACCACGTTGGTTTGGATGTTACGCGCAGAGACCTTCGCGGTGGCGACGGCACCTCCCTGAGCGTCAGTGACGGCGCCCGTGACGATGGCGCCTGCTACCTGCGCCCGGAGCGGCACAGAGTGCCACAGAATAAAGCTGAGGGCACACACGATCACTAGGAGCTGGCCCGTTTTCCATTTCATGAACACACCTCCTGTTTCTAGTTACGTCTTCCGACTAAGCCCAAATCAGCACCCAGAAACCTGGAAAAGAGGACGGGCGAGCTTCGGTATTCGGAAAAGATTGCTTCAGGAGGAATGATCAGGCAGCAAAGAACTCGAACGAGCGGACCAGTAAATACACGACGAGTATTAGAAAAATTCGTATGACACCTCTCCCCGAAAAGGCGTCCTCCGAAATAACACTTCGAATTAGTCCGACTAAAAAAGGATAGAAGCTGGCCGGACTTTATACTTCTAATATTAAAGAAACCTTAATAAAACCTTAACGACCTTTTTCAAGGCTCCGGCGATCGACTTCCGGCACCTCAGAGACCGTTGCCGGAAGCCTTCTGAAGTCGCCAGGCGCCGCGCTTCCGCTTTCCCTGCATAAGGCTCGTTGACATGCCATATATCGAGGACTAACATCCGCGCCGGATAGGCGGCTGAGCCGCCTTGATCGTGAGGAGGGACCATGAACAACATCCACCGGCAGGTACGGATGCGGGCCTTTGCACACGGGGCTGGACTGGGCTTCTTGGTCTTATTCGTGGTTACGGTGCTGGGCGCGCAGGTGCAGCCGCCGCCGGCTCCTTGGCGCGGAGCGGGGCCGCCGCCGTGCGTGGGTTCTGACGGCGGCATCTATAAATGCGCGCCGCCGGCGCAAACGATTGCGCTTCGCGCCGGGCGTTTATTCGACAGCAAGAGCGGCACGATGCTGACGAAACAGGTGATCGTTCTCTCGGGCGAGCGGATTACAGAGGTGGGGCCCGAAGGTCAGGTGAAAATTCCGGCGGGTGCGCAGGTGATCGATCTTAGCCAGGCCACGGTCCTGCCGGGGCTGATCGACGGACATACGCATATGTTCGATGCGCGCAAACCAAACGTGACGACCGAACAGGCCATGGTGCTCGCCATCTCGAATGTGCAAGCAAATCTGCGCGCCGGCTTCACCGCCGCGCGGGACATGAGTACCCATGGGAACGGCTACGGAGACGTTGCCATCCGCGACGCCATCAACCAAGGCCGCATCGATGGGCCGCGATACCAGGTATCGACGCTGGGCATCGTCTGGGGAGCGAAACCGCCGAACCCGGCGGCTCCGGACAATCCCTTGGCCAGCACGGTGGTGCGTTCGGTGGAGGACGCGCGAGTGGCGGTGCGCGAGCAGATCGCGCACGGGGCCGATTGGATCAAGCTCTTCCCTACCGGCGGATACTCGTTCACGCCCACCGGTCAGGTCAAATATGAGTTGACCTATCCGATGCCGGTCTTGCAGGCACTCATTGATGAAACGCATCGATTGGGCAAAAAGACGGGCTGCCATGTTTACGGCGGCGAGGGGCAAAAAAATTCCATCCTGGCCGGCTGCGACACCATCGAGCACGCCTTCGACCTGGATCAAGAGCAAGCCAATATGATCGTCGCGAAGGGGCTCGCTTATGAGCCGACATTTCAGCGTTACATCGAACCGTATATGGATGACAACGATGCCAAAAACACCGGCGGCAAGTATCGGCTGATTCCGATTTTCGAGCACGCGGTGTCCATGGCGGCGGCCACCAAAGGAATGAGAATCATGGTGGGCAGCGGAGCGGATGGCTCGACCTTTGCCCATGGAACGCAAGCGCTCGAATTCGAGATGCTGGTGAAGCATGGCGGAATGAGTCCGGCGCACGCGATCCAGAGCGGAACCATGGTCAACGCCGGAGTGCTGGGATGGCAGAACCAGATCGGATCCGTCGACAAAGGCAAGTACGCGGACATCATTGCCGTGTCTGGCGATCCATTGAAAGACATCACTGAACTTCAGAGGGTGAAATTCGTGATGAAGGGCGGAAAAGTCATAAAGAATGATCTCACGGGCGCAGACTGATCTTTAGATGGAGTTTGCCGGCAATTTTCAGTTGCGCAGACTCAATGATTTGCGGATTTTGACACGAAGAGTTTCTGAACGGCCGATCGTTTGGTCAGTCGCGCAGGACCACGCTAAGAAGGGAGTTGTTGATCTTCAGCCCGCCGTTGTATTCGATGAACCCAAGCTTCCGGAACTTGTTCATGAAAAAGTTTACGCGCGTGCGTGTCGTACCTACCATCTCGGCCAGGACTGTCTGCGAGACCTTTGGAAGTGTTAATGCCTGGTTGGGCTTGCCATAGCGGGCGAGCAGCAGCAGGGCTCGCGCCAGCCGTTTCTCGCTGGAGTTGAAGAGCTGATCGATCAGATCCTCCTCGGTGCGGAGGTTTCTGGTAACCATGTAGGAGATGAATCGGTCGGAAAACTCTTGCTCGGTGTGGAGCAGGCGAAGCATTTCGCTTTTCTCAATGACGAGCGCACGGCCCTGAGTCATCGCCGTCGCGGTCGCGATCCACAACGGCTGGCCCACCAGGGAACCTTCGCCCAGAAAATCGCCCGGCCCGAGAATGGAAACGACCGCCTCTTTGCCTGCGGTGGAGGTTACGGCAACCTTTATGCTGCCTTCCTGAATGTAGAAAACGTGATTGGCCGGGTCACCTTGGGAGAAGAGTGTTTGCCTCTTGCGGAATTCGATCCGTCTGCTAGAAACGCCGTCAGAATTGAGAAAGGCGAATACCTCAGCGGCGGGTCCAGCTTCGAGCTTCGAGTTCCGAGGATCGGGCTTTGACCTTCGGGGTTGAATGCTTCGAGTTTCGCTTCTTTGCGCCATTCTCGAAGGTTAGAGGCAAGAGCAGGAATAGGGGTTAAAGGGTACAACTGCCCCTATTTGTATAGCATAGCCCAATTCCTTCCAAATTGCAAAATACTTCAGAGTTCGTTGCGGTTCAGGCATACCAGGAAGTGTACTCTACATGCGATTACGTATGTGTCTCTTATCGGACAGCTTCTCTTGTCGGACAGGCATGGGCGGGCCTACCCTTAGCGGCCCTTAGAGCCGCTTTCCCCAAGCAGTGCGAGCAAAGAAACTATCTCAAAAGCGACTAACGGTTTGACCAAAGTTGTTCGTCATCGCGTTTCTGTCGGGTCTGTCTCGCTATATTCGTAAGGTCTGTTACAGCGTAAGCGGTAGAGCTATTCCGGTCCTGAATAGGTATCGTTGCCTGGGTATTTCAAACGAAGATCTGATATCCATCGCACCACGTCATCGATCCTGATGAGTATCGGACCAGTGCCTCTATCCTCTCGAAGGAATCATGGACAGGTCAGCTTGGAACGCAGCAAAACGGTCTAGCCTGGTTGTTCTTGTTTGTCTGGTTGCAACGACGTTTTTCCCTAATTTACTCCACGCACAGGAACCCGAAAAAAACCCGCCCAGTCTCGATTTGATTCTCGATTCTTTAGAGCGAACCGAGGAGCAGAACCCAGCCCTCTCTCAGCCCTACGAAGTGACTCGGGAATATAAGGTATTCCGGGAGGACGATCCCATGCCCGTCTCGGACATCATGGCCCAAATTAGTTTTACTCCTCCTGAAACCAAAACATTCCAAATCACCAAGGCGGAGGGCAGCCCGAGAGGAAAAAGGATCGTAAGCACCATTTTGAAGCAGGAAATAGATTCTGCCAAGGACGGTCACCGGGGCGACATCACCCGATCCAATTATGACTTCGCCTTCCTTCGCGAGCAAAACTTTGGCGCGGTTCCAGAGTACGTGCTGCACATCATTCCCAAGCGCAAGGAAAGGGGCCTGCTTCTTGGTGACATCTGGGTGGACGCCAAGACCTTCCGCATCCGCCAGATCGTTGGAGTCCCGCTCAGGAATCCCTCGATCTGGGTCGAGGACCTTCACATCACCGTGCAATTCGCCGACGTGAACGCCATGTGGTTACCCGTTTCTGTGGACGCCATCGCGACCATCCACTTTCTGGGTATTTACACCCTTTCAGGTCTCGATTTGCTGCCCCCAGTTGTCGCTTCCAGCGCGTCAAACCCCTGATAACGGCAATTTCTGATCATCACGGTGAAAGTAGTGGCGACGGCTAGTGCCGTTTCAACTATTTTGACCAAACGGCTGGAAGTGCGATCACCCACGCCTACGTTTTGTTAAGCGACCAGGACGGGAGATTCTACATAGGCAGCACAGGAGACTTGCGTGCGCGATTCCGGAAGCACAACTCAGGCGCGGTACGTTCCACGGCTTCTCGTCGGCCCCTGCGATTGATCTACTATGAGGTGTGCTTGAGCATTGACGACGCTCGCCGACGAGAACGTTACTTGAAATCGGGACGAGGGGGGCGCTATCTCAAACAACGCCTCGCTTCTTGGCTAGCTGAAATTCGTAGCAACAAGTTGGAACGGCACTAGAAACCTGGCAGAACTTTTTTCAGGGACTTGTATACTTCGATTCGGCCGTTGTAGTTAATCAATCGTCGCTTCCTGAACCGATTCATGAACAGGTTGACTCGCTGACGCGTGGTGCCGACCATCTCCGCGAGCACCTGGTGACTTAGGATGGGAATCTCAACCGCCTCTGGACCTTTCTTATCCAAGCGTGCCAGCCGCAGAAGCACGCGCGCCAGGCGCTCTTCGGCGGAAGAAGTCATTAGTTCCGCCACATGCTCCTTGTACTTCTGGACGCTGGACAGCAGATAGGCCACCATGGCATTTGACGTCTTGTTCTTTTTGCGAAGCATTTGCATCATCTTGTTTTTCTGGATGGTACGTATGGAGCTGGCCGTCAACGCGACAGCCGTGGACATACGAAGGGGATAGCCCGCGAGGCAAATCTCGCCAAAGAAATCGCCCACCCCCAGGATGGCGGTGACTGCCGATGGTTGGTGTTTCGTTCGGGTGGTGAGCCGCACCCCTCCCTCTTGAATGTAAAAGAGCGTGTAAGCAGGCGCACCTTGCGTGTAGATGTTCTGCTTGCGCCGATAGCGTGATACCTTGCCGCCCAGGCTGGCTCCTGAAGAAAAACCACCAAGGGGCGAAGCTTTCTGCCTCATACGTTTCATATGTCGGTGCACTCCTGACAAAAGCGTCTCGCGATGCGAGTGTTTCTCAACGCGTCTTCATGCCTTTCTCCCGATATGCGCCTTGCAATTACCGCACCATGCTAAAGATCTTGTGGCTGAGCATCTGTCCCCTAGTGGACACATTCGCGTCTTGGTTGCGCTTTTTGATCCCGTGCCACCTGGAAGAGCGCATCGATCGCATCAGCCCGGCAGTAAGTGGCTCTCAAACCTCATTTATTGTGTGCGTAACGAGACAGACTCTCCTCCTCACGTGCTCTAACATGGTTTCAGGGTTGGGAGCCAAACGGCTCTCCGTCTAGATTCGGTCTTCCACAAAAGGAGTACCAAACATGAACAGACAATTATTTTCTCGCCTCGCGTTATTGGCCGGGGCCGTTTTAGCCGTGGCCTCAGTTGGCTGGGCGAAAACCTACCATATGACTTCCATGACGACAGTGCCGGGGGCGGCGGGCGAAGTTAACGTCGCTAAGGAAAAGAATGGCAACATCCAGGTCGATGTAAACGTCATGCATCTGGCGAAACCGGGCATGCTCACTCCTGCTGCAACCAGCTACGTTGTTTGGTTGGAGCAGGAAGGTTCTCAGCCGCAAAGCCAGGGGCAGTTGAAGATCGGTGACGACCTCAAGGGTGAGCTCAAGTCGACAACTACTCTGAATAATTTCAGAGTGATTATCACCGCGGAGACTGACTCGCAGACGAAATTTCCCTCAGAGCAAGTGGTTCTGCGAGCTACAGTGCAGGAGTAAAAGATGGTCAGCGGAGGCGCGTCTGCGATCTAGGAAGGTGTCCGAATGCCATGCGCTAGCAATCCGTCCCTGATATCCAGCGTCAATTGATCTGGGGCACTGGAGCCGCTCGAGAACCTGAGTTCTGGCAGAAGAACGTCTCGTGTCGGAGCAGTGCCTCAACCCCGCTGATAATCTGACGACCGTCGAATTTTGAAACCGTGCCTTGTATTCCGCAGCCTTGTGCCATGGAAACCAGAGAAGCTGGAAGATCGGACGTACAGAGGAGGATGGGGAGATCAGGGATGAGCTTAATGATTGCGCGGGCGGCTTGCAATCCGTCCATTACGGGCATGCAAAGATCCAGGATGAGGATGTCTGGCGCTACCTGTTGAATTTTGGCGATTGCATCACGACCGTTGAGTGCTTCCGCACAAACCCACCCGAGATGTTCTTCAATCAATTTGCGCAGTCCGGATCGTAAAGGCGAGCTGTCATCGGCAATGAGGACCCGAGTCAATAGAAGCCTCTCTGGCAAGTAAAACTGTCATTCTTCGTTAACCCAGTCAATCGGGGTAATCGTTGCAATAAGCTTGCCAAATGCCCCTATTCGCCGTCTAAGAGACTTGCCGAATGCCCGCTTTGCGCGGAACTCCCCCTACTGTGTTTCCTTTGCACAGCAGATGGAGCACGCCACAAACGAACAAAGTGTCCCAAATCGGACAGTTTCCATCTGAAACGGGATAAATTTTGTATTGGTGTCCTTATTGGAACACCTGCTATGTCCAATCTGAGCCTATAGTTTCGTTTCGATCCAGCCTGCGACCCAGGGCAGACGTGTATCGAGCCTTAGCAATAAAGGAGACAACGTATGAGCGCAGGCCTCTCTATTCCGCTGCGGATGACAGAGGTTCGAGTCCTTGAGAACCTGGCCGACGGTGTTCCAATAACGGAAGCGTTGAGTCGAGTTTGTGATTACATCGATGACGAATCGCCGGGGGCCGTTTCCGCAGTTCTCATGCTGGACGAAACCGAAATGCAATTCCGGCTTGTCGCCGGCCCCAGAGTCCCGGCGCCTCTCAGTAAGGCCATCGACGGCTTGAGGGTTCCACCCTGTCACGGCACCTGCGCGACGGCGCCCCGCCAGGGCAGGCCTGTGACGGTGTGGGACATCAGAAGAGATTCTCTTTTTGCCAATCGAAGGGATAGGGCTTTGAGCAGCGGTTTCACGGCAGCGTGGTCGCTGCCAATCTGGTCAACAAAGAGGACCACCTTGGGGACGGTAGTCATTTTTCATCCCGACTCTCGGTCGGCTGTCGCCGAAGTTCCAAAGCCGATGGAAACCGCGGTCCATCTGGCGGCCATCGCCATCAAGCACCATCAAGACGAATTGCAGATGCGCGAGCTCACCAGACGGCTGCTTCAATCTCATGACGACGAGCGCCGGCACATTGCTCGCGACTTGCACGACAGCACCGGACAAAACCTTGCGAGCCTGCTCATCACACTCGGCCGGGCCGAGCGCCGCGGTGCTCAGCTTCCGCCCGAATTAGTAGAAATGCTCTCCGAATCTCTTTTGCTTGCCAAGAAGATTTCAGGCGAAATCCGCACGCTTTCATGCCTTCTTCACCCGCCCTTGCTGGATGTGTGCGGGCTAGGGGTGGCAATTGAGGCGTACGCGAACGAACTGAACCGGCGCCATGAACTGGAAGTAGAACTGGAAATATCTCCAGACTTGCCGCGATTGACCGATGATGCGGAAGTTGCCTTATTTCGCATCGTCCAGACCGCCCTTACAAACGTACATCTTCACTCGGGAACCCGGGTCGCAAAAATCAAAGTGGATCAGAACGCAGAAGCCCTCACCTTGACCGTGAGCGATCGTGGACGTGGTATACCGGCCGGAGTTCTGGATCCTTTCCTGCGGGGTGAGGCCACTGGTGTGGGAATCGCGGGAATGAGAGAGAGAGCCGCGGCACTCGGCGGGCGCCTGAAATTTAAGACGTCGGAGACTGGCCCCGGGCATGGCACCGACGTAGTAGTGACGATCCCGAGCCGCAATTTCCGTCCTTTGACCTAGCCGCTGCGCGGCCGTCGCACATCCCATGGACATCGGCTGAGAGGTGGGTTTATGGAAGAACGAGATTTGTTGTTTCCGGACGCCATTCGACGTTTGTTTGCAAGACTTGCCCCCATGGTAGTGCTTACCGCGCTCTTTATCGCGGCGCCATTCCAGGAAGCATTGGCCCAGGTCGCGCCAACACTTGGTACGACGGAGAGCTTCGCGGTACTGGGCGGCGCGTCGGTGGTTAATACCGGCTCAACCGTCATCATCGGAGACGTGGGCGTCAGCCCGGGCACGGTGGTCAGCGGTTTTCCTCCCGGGACCGAGACCGGAGGAACGATACACCGGACTGATGGGGTCGCGGGTCAAGCTCAGAGTGATAACACCGCTGCATACCTCAATTTGGCAGGCCAAAAAACCACCACAGATCTGACTGGTAAGGATCTCGGTGGACAGACGCTCGTGCCGGGCGTCTATTCCTTCAGCAGCACCGCTCAGTTAACGGGACCGCTCACTCTCGACGCCGGAGGCAACTCCGCGGCGGTCTGGGTGTTTAAGATCGGGAGCACCCTCACGACGGCAAGCGGCTCGTCCATGGTGCTAACGAATGGGGCTGCACCATGCAACGTCTTTTGGCAGGTTGGCAGCTCCGCGACGCTCGGTTCAACCACCAACTTCGTAGGAAATATTTTCGCGCTCACAAGCATTACCCTCATTACGGGCGCAACCGTCGAAGGCAGGCTCCTGGCGCAGAATGGCTCAGTGACGATGGATGCCAACCAAATCTCCATCTCCGCGTGCGGCGGGGGGACGGGCACTACCGTCCCACCCACGATCAACAAGGCCTTTAGTCCGGCCACCATCAATGCGGGCGGCACTTCGACTCTTACAATTACCTTGAGCAACCTTAACACCACAGCAGCCAGCCTGAGTGCGCCGTTCACCGACACATTGCCCAGCGGCGTGGTGGTCTCCGCCAGCGGCGGCACCAACACCTGCGGCGGGGCGCTCACGGCCACTGCCGGCAGCTCCGCTGTGACCTTGACGGGGGGTAGCATCCCAGTTAATGCCTCCTGTATTTTGACGGTGGACGTGGTTGCGGCTACTGGTGGCAGTTACATCAACTCGCTGGCCGTCGGCGCCTTGGTGACGAGCAACGGCAGCAATGCCGCTCCGGCCGTCGCGACCTTGACCGTCAACGCGCTCGCGCTTGTCGCACCCACGCTCGGCAAGGCCTTCACTCCGGCCACCATCGCTGCGGCTGGGACCTCGACTCTCACGATCACCTTGAGCAACGCGAGCACGATAGCGGCTACCCTAAATGCGCCGTTCACCGACACATTGCCCATTGGCGTAGCAGTCTCCGGCACCGCCAGCAGCACCTGCGGCGCGACGCCCACTGTCGCTACCCTCTCGGGGGTGACGACGGTGACCTTAGGGACGGGAGCCTCTATCCCGGCAGGCGGCTCCTGCGCGGTGACGGTGCCCGTCACTGCTTCTAGCGGGGGCAACTACATCAACTCGCTGCTCGCCGGCACCTTGCAGACCAATAACGGGAGCAATGCCGCCCCGGCCGTCGCGACCTTGACCGTCAACGCGTCTACGCTTGTCGCGCCCACGGTCAGCAAGGTCTTCGATCCGGCCACTATCAACGCGGGTGGCAGCGCGACCCTCACCATTACCTTGAGCAACGCCGGCACCACTATCGACACCCTGACCTCGCCGCTCACCGATACATTGCCCAGTGGCGTCGTGGTTTCCGGCAGCGCCAGCAGCACCTGCGGCGTGACGCCCACTGTCACTACCTCGGGGGTGACCACGGTGACCTTAGGGACGGGAGCCTCGATCCCAGCCGGCGGCTCGTGTACGGTGACGGTGTCCGTCAGTGCGTCTAGCGGGGGCAACTACATCAACTCGCTGGCCGTCGGCGCCCTGCAGACCAATAACGGCAGCAATGCCGCCCCGGCCATCGCGACCTTGACTGTCTCCACTCCCTCAGGGGTCACGCTCGGCAAAGCCTTCAGTCCGGCCACCATCTATGCGGGAGGACTCTCGACCCTCACCATTACGCTGAGCAACGTGGGCGCCACCGCCAGCCTGACTGCGCCGCTCACCGACACGTTGCCCACTGGCGTAGTGGTCTCCGGCAGCGCGAGCACAACCTGCGTCGGCGGAACGGTCTCCACCACCGGCGGCGCGACCGCGACGCGCACTGTCCTCAACACACAACCGCTTGCGAGACAACCAAGGATGAGAACAATCGCCTTCAGAATGCCGGCGAAAACGTTGGCGTGGCTCACTGTCGGCACCTCGACGGTGACCCTCACCGGAGGTACGATCCCAGCCGGAGGCTCCTGCACGGTGACGGTGCCCGTGACCGCTCCAGTCGCAGGCAACTACTTCAACGCGCTGGCCGCCGGCGCCTTGCAGACCAATAACGGCAACAACGCCGCCCCGGCCATCGCGACCTTGACCGTCCTCCCCGTGAGCCCCGCGCCCACGCTGAGCAAGTCTTTCACCCCGGCCAGCATCCTTGCGGGTGGCAACTCGACCCTCACCATCACCTTGACCAATCCTAACAACGCGATCGCCAACCTGACCGCGACGCTCACCGACACGTTGCCCAGCGGCGTGTTCGTCGCCGGCAGCGTCAGCTCCACCTGCATCGCGCCGCCGCCCACTGGCGTCAACACACAACAGCCAACGAGACAACCGAGGATAGAAACAATCGCCTTCAGAATGCCCGCAAGAGTGCGAGCATGGCTCTCTGCCGGCACCTCGACGGTGAGCATGGCGGGAGGCTCGATCCCGGCCGCCAGTTCTTGTACGTTGACTGTGCCCGTGACCGCGCCAGCCGCGGGCAGCTACATCAATACGCTGCCTATCGGCGCGCTGCAGACCAATTTCGGGAGCAACACGACTACCGGAGCGGCGACGCTGGTTGTGGGAACGATCACTGCCAACGTGACACCGGGCACCTCCGCAACCATCGCCGTCGGAAGTTCAGCGAATTTCACGCTATCGCTCGCTTCCACCAAGGGCGTTTCCGGGCTCGTGGCCTTCGGCTGCGCTGGCATTCCAACCACACTCAACTGCACCTTCAATCCTCCGCAGGTAACCGTTCCAGCTTCCGGTCCTGCTACGACAACCCTTACGGTCGCCGTTAGCGCCAAACCTTCATCCGCATCGGTCCCCAACGGGCCTCCAGACTTCTGGCCCAACCCATCGGCGCTGCAAATGGTTATTGCAGCACTGTCTTTCCTGATGATCCCGGTCATAACTGCTTACAGCCGCAAGGATGTGAATCTCGCGGTTTTGACCCGCTGGCTCCCAGCTCTAGCGCTCGTGCTTGTGCTCGCGATAGGGCTGGTTTCCTGCGGCGGAGGTACGACAATCGGCTCTGCCGGCAGCAGCGGCGCCATTTCCGGTGGTTCCGGGAACACCAGCGGGAGTGGAGGAACAAGCGGCGGTGGGATGAGCGGAAGCAGTAATCCCGTTACGACTCAGTTCACGGTGCAGGCTCAATCGGGAAGCGTCGCCGTCGACCTGAGCACGCTCACCGTCACTGTGCCCTAAAGGGAATTACAGACTATGTCGCTCCTACTTAGGTTTCACTGCACGCGCCCGCGCGAGGCGCGCCTTGCCGCGCGGCCGTCGGCAGCACAACGGGCATCGCCCGCGAGGTCCTATGGAAGAAGAACGAAATTTGATGTTTCCGGGCTGGCAATTACCTTATTTTGTTGCGCTCGCTCCGGGGCCGCCGGAAACACTTGGCGAGCGAGTGGATTACGCGGAAAGAGCAATTCTCGTGCGGCTGGCAGACTTGGTGAGCGGTCCAGAACGAGAAATGGAACAATTCGCAATAAGAGACGCTTTAGATGCTCTGTACGCAATCAAGATAGAGAAGCTCGATTTTCCCCATTGCACGCCGGGCCCATCCAGCCCTGGTTGAGTCGCAGCCGTGAGGGACATGCACAATGTCGTTCGCCTAACGAACGTCGATCTTGAGAAAGGGGGGAGCCGATGTGTGCAGTGAGCCTGTTGGTCGCAGACGACCATGAAGTTGTCCGCCGAGGAATCCGTGCGCTGATTCAGGAGCAGCCCGGATGGCAGATCGCCGCCGAAGCAAAGGATGGAAGGGATGCGGTCGCCAAGGCAACTGAGTTCCAGCCCGATGTGGCCATTCTCGACATTACCATGCCTTCATTGAACGGGATTGACGCGGCTATGCAAATAGCAAAGCTCAGTCCGCGCACGAAGGTTCTTATTCTAACCGTTCATGAATCCGACCAGCTGAGCCGCAAGGCTCTGGACGCGGGTGTCCGCGGGTATATTTTGAAGACAGATGCGGCATTTGATTTGATCACTGCCGTTAGTTCACTGTTGTCGAATAAGACTTTCTTTACGCCTAAAATTGCCCAGATGGTGTTGAACGGATATTTAGGAAAAGGGCCAACGAACAGTGAGGGCGCACCCTTGCAGATCACAGCAAGGGAACGAGAAATCGTGCAGCTTCTGGCGGAGGGGAAGCACAGCAAGGAAGTCGCCAGGGAGTTAGCGATCAGCGTCAAAACGGTTGAAACCCACCGGTCGAATATTCTGCGGAAGCTGCATTGTCATTCCGTTGCGGATCTAGTGCGTTACGCGGTGCGCAATCACATTGTCGAGGCTTAAGTCACCCGAGCCGGCTCCCGTCGCCGGCTCCATTTCTTCCGTATCCCGTTGAATAACGCCGATATGCCCCCCCCCGCCTGACGACGCTCGGCCCTTCACGGAATCAATACCTCGATCGGTGAATGCGGAATTCGTGGAATTGTTAAGAATGCTCCGGCCCTGTCTTCTGAGGTTTTTTATTCTTGACTCTTGGGTGTTTAGCGCAGACATGGGCTGCAAACTCTTTATCGCGTTGCTGCTCGTAGTTCTGCTTCATCTCGTCGAGTGATTTACCGGCGAGTGTTCCCGAAGGCTTGAACACCCATGCGCATTCGGAGCAACTCCAGCCCCAAAACTGCTGTTCTTCGATCCATACCAGCTCTCGACGCATGGCCTCTTCAACACACCGTGGTACGCTTTTGTGAGAGACGGCGCAAAACTGCAAAGCCGCCTTTATTTATTTGCATATGGCGAGGTTCACCGCCGTCTGAAAACACATCAACGCCGAGCTGGGCAGAAAAGCTTCGGAGTTTACCGATAAAAAAGGGCTGCTGTCTGTGGGATATCCAACACCGGCAAGAGTTGCTATCTCAATCCAAGGTCATCCTCGAGCTGCTGAATGACGTCGTAGCACTCACAGGAGGAGTCTTCCAGTTTCCTGCGGTTCACAATCTTCACTGCACCTCGCGCATATTCTATAATCCCCTTTTTTTGCAGTACGGACGCTGCCAGGCTCACCGTGGATCGGTCGGTACCCATCATGGTCGCAACGAAATCGTGGCTGATCGGAAGCACTCCGGAATGCACCCTATCCTGAGTCATCAGCAGCCACCTCGAAAGACGCTGCTGTATGTTGTGCAGCCGATTGCACGCCGCCGTCTGTGCGACTTGCATTCCCTGAAGCCCTGTATGCCTGTTCAATATCACCTGTAACTTCGGGGCCGACCCCAGAATGCGTTCAAGCGCATTCCCCAGGATTCGGAAGCCATCGCCGGCGATTTGAATTATTTCGCGTACCGAGCTTCTGCTCAGGCCCACGGCCAAACCTGCCCCAACGTAGCCCTCGCTACCCACTACACCCACTTCCACGGTTCGACCGTCTTTGGTCACGACAACTTGAGAAACCATTCCTCGGTTCGGAAAATAGACAAACTCGATCTTTTGAGACGCCTCATGGAGGCTGAGACGATGCGGCAGGTCGATATACGTCAATTCAGGACGGATCAGCTTGTATTCGTTATCGGGCGCCGCCAACAGTACCTTGTTCGTGACCGATTTTCCCTCGGCGTTGGTCCGTTCGCCTGTCTGCGCCACTCGAAAGTTTTTCCCACTCATATCAATCCTGAACGGCACCGAAGTGCCTTGCATTTACTTGGGCGAGACCTTATGGGGCCTGACGACAGACCTGCTATTCGACGGCCCCGGTTCAAGTTTTCGGGCCGGTGCGGTGGTTTAGTACATCCCACTCATTCCGCCGCCGGGTCCGGCGCCCGCGGTGACCGCGGCTTCTTTTTCGCCGATATCGGCGATCAAAGCTTCGGTGGTTAGCATCAGCGAGGCGATCGAAGCGGCGTTCTGCAACGCGAGGCGGGTGACCTTAGCCGGATCGATCACTCCGGCCTTGATCAGGTCGGTGAATTCGCCGGAGTCTGCGTTGAAGCCGAAGCTCTCATCCTTGGATTCGCGGATGCGGGCGACGATCACGGCGCCCTCGTGCCCCGCGTTTTGAGCGATCTGGCGCGTGGGCTCTTCGAGAGCGCGCTTCACGATGTTCACCCCTATGGCTTCATCCTCGTCACGGAGCCTTAGCTTTTCCAGAGCCGGCAAACAGCGAAGAAGAGCAGTGCCACCGCCGGGAACGATTCCCTCTTCAACTGCCGCGCGCGTGGCGTGCATGGCGTCCTCGACGCGAGCTTTCTTCTCCTTCAACTCCGTCTCCGTTGCCGCACCTACCTTGATCACCGCGACGCCGCCAACCAGCTTGGCTAACCGCTCCTGGAGTTTTTCCCTGTCATAATCAGACGTGGTCTCCTCGACCTGTGCGCGGAGCTGCTTTATCCGGCCTTCGATTTCGCTATTCTTACCGGCACCTTCGATAATCGTAGTATTGTCTTTGTCGATGGTGACTTTTTTCGCGTAACCTAAGTCTTCCATTTTCACGTTCTCAAGCTTGATACCCAGTTCCTCAGTGATAGCTTTGCCGCCGGTGATCGCGGCGATATCCTCCAGCATGGCCTTGCGGCGGTCGCCAAAGCCTGGCGCCTTGACGGCAGCACACTTCAGCGTTCCCCGAAGCTTGTTTATAACGAGCGTCGCGAGCGCTTCGCCCTCAACGTCTTCCGCGATAATCAGCAGCGGCTTGCTCATCTTGGCGGTCTGTTCGAGCAAGGGCAGCAACTCCTGCATCGAGCTGATTTTCTTGTCGTGGATCAGGATGTGAACGTCCTCGAGCACGCTCTCCATCCTCGCGGGGTCGGTGACAAAGTAGGACGAGAGGTAGCCGCGGTCGAACTGCATTCCTTCCACCACTTCGAGCGTCGTCTCCATCGTTCTGGATTCCTCAACCGTAATGACACCGTCCTTGCCTACCTTCTTCATCGCCTCGGCAATGAGGTTGCCAACCTGCTTGTCGGTGTTAGCGCTGATGGTGCCTACCTGCGCGATCATGTCGCCTTTCACGTCGCGGGAAAGCTTTTTGATTTCTGTTACGGCAACTTCCACAGCCTTATCGATGCCGCGCTTAAGCGCCATCGGGCTAGCGCCCGCGGCAACCGTCCGCACGCCTTCGCGGAAGATCGCCTGGGCGAGCACGGTCGCAGTGGTCGTCCCGTCGCCGGCCACATCCGAGGTCTTAGATGCAACTTCGCGTACCATTTGGGCGCCCATGTTCTCCAGCGGGTCCGGCAACTCGATCTCTTTTGCCACGGTCACGCCGTCCTTGGTGACAGTAGGCGCGCCGAACTTCTTCTCGATCACAGCGTTGCGGCCCTTGGGGCCCAGCGTGATCTTGACGGCATCGGCCAGAATGTTGACGCCGCGCAGAATGGCTTGACGTGAATTCTCACCAGTTACAATTTGCTTTGCCATTGGACTTCACCCTCCTGGGTGAATGAACACTTTTGTCTTAAGCGTTTGGATAGAGAGCTACTTCTTGCCGCTTGCCGCTTTGGCGATCCCACTGAGCTTCGCCAAGATTTCCTCCTCACGGAGGATCAGGTATTGCTGGCCGTCAATCGTGATGTCGCTGCCGGTGTATTTGCCAAATAAAATCCGGTCGCCCGTCTTTACGTCGAGCGGGATTCGCTTACCCTCCTCGATCTTGCCAGCGCCAACGGCGATCACTTCGCCCTCTTGAGGCTTCTCTTTGGCCGTGTCGGGAATGATGATGCCGCCCTTCGCGGTCTCGTGCTCTTCCAGTCGCCTTACCAGAACGCGGTCGTGTAGAGGTGTTATTTGAACTGTCATCGTCAGATCCTCCGTCAAATCGCCTTTAAAGATTTCTCAAACAATCTCGTCGTCGTCGCCGCCCTGATCTTACGGGCGAAGCGTCTTGATGTTCTTCTGCCGGTCCAGCTCCACATCCTCGGCAGTTTTCTTGACGCGCGCGGCTTCCTTCTGGGGAGCCTCTTGTTGTTCCAGCTTCACGGATTCGGCAATGGAGATCCCGGCTTGGGCATCCAATTGTTTTGTGAACATGACGATCGCAAACGTATCCACGTAGGATCGAAAAAGGTTGAGCGAATATTGGGAATCTTCCCACCGTGCGATTACTTTTTCGCTGGCCTTGTACGATGGGTTCATGGGGAAATCGACTACGGCGACAGGCCTCGTTGCCACCCCGTACTTTGCGGAAACGACCCGTATCATATCTTCGTCGGTCAGCCCTTTAGTGGCGGAATCCTCGTAAGTCACCAGCATTCTGTAGAGTGCCCCGTTGTAGAAAGAGAAGAGAATCTCATCAACCGGCTCCGCCGCGCGTGAAGAGCCATAAGGTTGCGGCGGCAACCACGTCAATTCTTCAATCAGCGCCGGACGTTCGTGGGCCACCGCCGCATTGGCCGGTTTTTGATCTATCTGCTTGGAAATATCGGCCACGGTCATTCCGAACGAAAAGTTCCGATACTTAGAAAGATCCTGAGCGCTAACCTGGGAAGTTGAAAGCAGGATCGCGATGATCATCAGGAAGCAAACAACCAGACTGCGCATCATGGTTCTCATTTGACAATCTCCTTCAAATACGTACGGATTCAAGATTTGGCATTTTGATTTCGTCCAAAGGCAGTTCTTTGCCCGTAGAGAGCGCCGTATTCTGCTCCTTGCGCAACTCAATTCCGCCCGGAGCCGCCACTTCAGAGTCTTTGTCCTTAGGTCGGAAGAGAAAGGGGCTTTCCTGGATATGCCGCGATTGCGCGGAGACAGTTACGTAGCGGATGCCCAAGAAACGTTTCGAGGCCACCCGGGTGACTTCCAAGGAATTGAATTCCTCTAACTTCCGGTTTCCCAGGATCCGCTCCATCGCGCGGCGCACCATCTTTTCGCCGTCAGTACCGAAGACGGTGGCTCTCGTTTCATAAGCCAGGCAGAAGAAGGTCCATCCCGCGGCATGGATTTTTCGACCCAATGCGTACCCGTCAAGGCTCTTGACCGATCTCCAGCCGGGCATACAAGTCTCGCTTTCGAGCTGGAGGCTTGCGGGCAACTGTGTGCCTTCCCTGATGAAGATTCTTCCTGCTTCGGTTACGTCTGTCATTTGGTCTCCGCGTATCGACACGAACGGGGTTCAGACAACAGCCTGTCGATCATTGGCTAGGGAGTATGGAAACGACCCGTGGCCCGAGTATTCCTATCGCATTGGGGAGGGTTCCGGCACGTTCGCTGGAATACCTTCATCATCCATTCGCGACGTCGCTTCTTCATCTTGACGGTGATCTTCAGCCAGTGCAGAACCCTCTCCTGCACCCGGTTCACCTTGCGGCGCTTGGACCTCTTTCATCCAGGCAGTGGCTTCCCTACGATCATCTGCGTCAGGCGGATGAATCAGAACCAAGCCGTGACGGCCAGCATCTGCGGGCCGCGTGAACTGGCCTTGGTTCCTCATGATGAAGTCGAGTGACCCAGCCAACTTGTCAGAGGAATCCCTGTTCCCGAAACCTGCCCCGTTTGGATGGGCCATAGAAGCCGATGTCCAGAAGTCGCACACCAGATCCTGATAGCCTCCGGCTCGAACCGACCATACGCTTAGGTGATCCAAGGCGGTTCCCGGTTCAGATAGGTATTCAACCCTTACCGAGCGCGGCTCGGTTGGTTTCATCAAGTCTTCCCAGGCCAGAGTCACTGCATACCTGAAGGCGTTATCTAGTGCCAAGTGGCCGTTATGGGTTTCGACTGTCTTTGACATGGCCATTCTCCATACTTGTCCCGCTCTTGTTCCGCACACCACCATCCTAGGCGCATGGAGGAGGGATATCTGTGCCATTCCGCACACATTTGCACTTGCGTGAATTGACCCTATGGCGCAATCACGAGGTTTAAACGCCGGCTGTGTCAATCTGTGCGCGTATGACGGAGGCCGCAAGCACGGCTCGAGGTGGCTGACGCAAATCCCAGACGACGTGGAACCATGAAAGTATCGTCAGTGCGTAGTAGCTGACATCCACTTCCCACCAGAAAAATCCCTGCCGGACAGAGGCCATGTAGTGATGGTGGTTGTTATGCCATCCTTCGCCAAGCGTGAGAAGCGCAAGAAATAGGCTGTTGCGGCTGGTATCCGCGGTCTCATAGCGCCGGCGCCCGAACAGGTGGGACAGCGAGTTGATCGTAAACGAGCTGTGCCACAAGAGTACGGTACTGACAAAAAAGCCCCAGACGAGAATTCCCCATCCGCCAATCAGAAAAAGCGCTACCGCGAGAGTCACCGGGTGCACTAGATGGTATCGATTCAACCACCGCAATTCCGGATACCTATCGAAATCGCGTATCAAATCGGCTCGTGTCTCCTGGTATTTATCGGAAAGAATCCAGCCTACATGAGCCCACCAGAACCCGAAGATGGTGGGCGAATGCAGGTCTTCCTCAGTATCGGAATAGCGATGGTGATGGCGATGATTGGCTGCCCACCATCTTCGGGTTCTGGTGGGCTCATGTAGGCTGGATTCTTTCCGATAAATACCAGGAGACACGAGCCGATTTGATACGCGATTTCGATAGGTATCGGAATAGCGATGGTGATGGCGATGATTGGCTGCCCACCACAGCACGCCCTTTTGCGTGGACGTTGTGGCCATGAATGCGATCACAAATTGAAACGCCCGGCTGGTTTTGAATGAGCGATGAGAGAAGTAGCGGTGATAGCCGGCGCTCACAAAAAACAGCCGCACGTAGTAGATCGCCAGGCATGTAATAAGATAAGACCACCGGAATCCAACAAAAAAGACCGCGACACAGGCTAGATGCGCCGCCAGAAACGGAAAAGATCGCAGCAACGGTATCCGTTCACCGTTGCGCAATACGATTGCGCGGGGTGCCATGCTGCCGGACCTCCTGAGTTCCGAAAGGCCTGAAGCCCTGCCTACCTTCCGTTGCTTTACGCCAGCCTGCCGCTCCCCAACTACAGGAGTTCTTCGTGTCCACTTCCGATTTCTATTGTGCGCTTCCGTGCAAAACCAGTCTGTTCCAAACCGCACATATTTTTGAACGCGGGGGAGGATCATCAAAATCCCATAGTGAGAACTGCAGCGGATGGCACTTTCTTTCTGGCCCGACCGTCAGCACGGACCCATGCGGCACTCTCTGCGTTCCAGGCAGCCCCAAGGAAAATGAGTATTGCGGAAAACTCCATCCATACCATTAAACCTATCGCCGCTGCCAAACCTCCGTAGATAGGCCCGTATTGCGTCTTGCGGACGTAAATCCCAAAGAATAAATTGAGACCCCACCACAGAATCGTCGCCGCCCCGGCTCCCGGCAGGACGGAGCTCCAGATCGTTGCCCGTGGTCCCGCAAACCGATAAATCAAAGCCAGGACAAGTGTCTGTAGGATCATCGCCAGGATCGGGAGGAGGATCGTCCAGAAGCCGTGAACCAACGGAGACGTGCCCAGTCCGCGAGTGATCCATCGCCCTAAGGGCCAGCCGAAAACACTTACCGCGACGGCCGCGAACCACACCACACTTGCGGCGGAAAACAAAAGCACACCGCGAATCTGCCTCGCGAAAAAGGAAGTGCTGCCAGCATCACCATAAATCAGCTCGATACCCTTGATAATCAGCTTGATCACCTGTGACCCTACCAGCAGCATTCCTACCCAGCCGAAAATCGCCAAGTACCAGGTGCTCACTTCCGGGCGCAACAGGTTTTCGGATATTAACTGCCAGCTGCCTGGTGGCAGGATCGCCGACAGCCGCATGGCCAGATCCTGACCACCCTGCCCTTCCAGAGAGCCCTTCATCAGGCTCAACACAATCAATAGGAGGGCAAAAAAAGCCATGAACATGTTGAAGGCGACCGCCTGAGAAATCATCGAGCACTGTGGAATAACTCTGGCCACCGTTCCGAAGAGCTTCTTTCCAACGGCACTCATGCCCCCGGAAACCCTTTCCGGTGACCGTTCAGCTTTAAGAGCAGCGATGGAGGTCATTTCACAGGGCCATCAGCCGTGAGGGTTGGGACAGGGGTAGCTGATTTCAACTGATCGAGCGCCACAAGAACCTTTTGCCAGCCAACCTTGTCCTTCTTTGTTTCGATCGGAGCGGAGAGGTCCGCATAGAAGTGTAGGACGTTCTCGCGCAGCGCCGGCGTGGTCAAATCGAACTTCCGCTGTGAGAGTTGCGCCAGTAACTTTGCATACGTGTCGTCGGTCAGCGAGTATTCCGCCGCCTTAGTTGCGTTGCCGCTATCAAAGTCGCGATTGGGAAGCACGAGTGAATCTTTACGCACTTCTTCGAGAAACCCTCGGTATTGATCGACGGTCGTATTGATGCTCTTGAAGTACAAATCTTCCGTCTGCGGGGTCGGGTTATTGAAAGCCAGCGCCTTGAAAGGCCCGATTTTCGGCATGTATCGCAAGAGCGTTGATAGCACACGCGTGCCGGGTCCGGGCTTCGTGTAGCTCTTTCCCCACTCCTTTTCGTAATCGGCGCGCGAAAGACGGAAAAGGAACTTTTTCTTCGCGAAGTCGGGCGTCTCGCGCATGAGATCTTTCTTGTGGGTTTGCAGCGCAACCCTGGTCATCTCCGGAATCATGCGGCTGACGGAAAAACGGTAGGAGCCGATCGCCAGATCCGCGTGCGGCAGCACATCTTTCAATTCCAATCCGTAGACGACTGGGAAAGCCCGCTCCAGCAGGGACTTGCATACTTGAAATCCGATAAACTCGTGGTATTGCTGAGACGCATAACGATTCTTCGCGACCTGCACCATGTCGAAGCCGAACTCCGTCTTCAAATGCGCGGTCTTGTCTTGTGCGTACTTGACGGAGTTACCGAACTTCGCCCGCAACTTCGGGTATTGGATCGCAACGGCCCGGTTTACCGCGGGGTGGCCGTCGATATCCGACGTATAGTGCGCCAGAGCTCCCAGCGCGAAGGCGTATTCGTCGGCATCCTGGCTCTCGAGTATCAGTTCCCGAACGAAGTCTCCGCTGCGAACGTAATGCACCAGATCGCTGAACTGCCTGCTCCCAAACGGGTAGTAACCGAGGTCTTGTATGACAGCGCCTCCGTAGGCGTATGCATGCGCTTCCGTGATCTGGTCTGGCGTCAGCTCCGGAAAACGCCTGAGGAGGAGCGGCCGGAGCTCATCGGTCCAAAGCAAATCTACGATTTCTTCGTGCGTCAAAACGGAATATGCAAACGCGCCTTGGCACATCAGCAGAACCAGCAGGAGCACAACTACACGAAGGGAAATTAGGCGCCATCCGCCAAACAGGGTAACCCTCCGTGACCCTGCGTACTCTGGCCTCGTTGAATAGCGCTCTGACTGTTTAGACATAGAATTTGCTTCCGTCTGGAAATAACCCACTGCCGCTACACGTGGGCTTTTCGATCTTTGCGGTGAGCCTCCTCGTTCAGCTCCTCCATCCGTACGGATCGGGCCAAGCGAGGCTCCGCCATTTCTTTCTTGACCCTGGCGAGGGTTACTTTGCTGGATTCCTTTTTTGATTTCTTATTAGGCATGTGTTCATGATGCGACGAAGCCACGAGATTGAATTCCCTTCACAGCAGGGGAGCTTCACAACCAGCACCGCCATCCCCGTCAGGCCCGTCGTCTCTCCGTTTTCTGTTTCACAATGGCCAGCCCGAACTAGACCGCCGCGGCCTTGGCCTTGCTAAACGCTTCTCGCCCCTTATCCACGGCCTCGCTTACCTCTTGCTGGCCGCGATCGATCAACTCTGCAACCTGCTGACGCGTCTGCTTGACCTTCGCATTGACTGAATCGATTCCATCCTTGCATTTAGTCGCAAACCACTCGCGTGTCTCATCCCCGGACTTCGGAGCTAGGAGTACGCCCACGAGAGCGCCAATCCCTAAACCGGCAACTAAGTATGTAAGTCTTGACGCTTGATGGTTGCCATCCTTTTTCTCATCGTGCTCGCTGCCTTGGTTTTTCATTTCCTTCTCCTTTGAACCTGAACTCGAATTACAGAAATTCGCATGCCTGGCCTCAACTCTCGTTATGCTGCCAGCCCGCGGCGGCCTGTTTACGCCCCAACGTGGATCCGGGAAAGAGAGTGAAGGAGTCCAAAAACATTCAAAAGCCACACAACCACACCGATCACCACAACCGCATTCAAGATCGACTTTATCGATCCGGCCATCGGTATGAAGTTATTGACCAGCCACAACAGAACGCCCACCACGATTAAGACCATCAATATTTGAAGTAACGGCATCTCTGGTACCTCATTCTTTCCGTGGGCTGCCCGATCTCCCATCGCCATCCGCGCCGGCCCGAAATCGTCGTTTGTTTAATCTGACAGCGAGGAAGTTTCGATTCCCTCGTCGCTTCGCCCACGGACTACATCCTAGAATATATGCCGATGGATATCTGTTCCCTTAGGAACACTTTTTTGTTTGCCGCGCATTCGCTTTTACGGCGGGCACCTGAAACCAGTTTTGTCTTGAGGATCAGCCCCATTCAGATTCCCTCGCAGAGACCGAGCCAGGGTGGGAAGACGCGCGATTTTCCGGATTCGAGGAGCGTAACAATCTGGCCGCAAAATAAAATAAGTTTCCGAGACCCGGCGAAGATCACCGAGTCCCGGAGTCGCAAAAACCTACACTAGAGAGCCACTACCGGTTGGAAGCCTTCGCCGATGTGTTCCGCGGCGAATCCTTTTGCAGGATGCGCACCAGATGGCGCCCGGACGCAGGTACCGTTATGTTTTCACCCAGCACGATTTCTCTGGATGTAATTTTGCGACCGTAGACCTGTTTGTTCGCCTCGTCATCGGGGCGAAG
>Ga0207133_1037_pt1 | contig 25263 bp, 27 predicted proteins | sample Alteio_BWMinHeat_11_FD_153537 | JGI IMG/M metagenome (GOLD analysis project Ga0207133, IMG submission 153537) | Enriched cells from forest soil in Barre Woods Harvard Forest LTER site, Petersham, Massachusetts, United States -... | ecosystem: Environmental > Terrestrial > Soil > Temperate forest >... | reverse complement strand
GGCCGTGGGCTACGCAACATTATACGGCGATATGTGCGGCGGTCTTGCCGTCTTAAAAGACATTCCCAAAACGTGGGTCTACCAACTGGCCGCCTATCGCAATCAATTAAGCCCCGTCATTCCAGAACGCACTCTCACACGCGCGCCCACTGCAGAACTTGCACCCGATCAAAAAGACGAAGATTCTCTTCCCCCTTATTCTCTTCTCGATAAAATTTTAGAACTTTATCTTAATCAAGAATTGAGCATAGAAGAAATCGTCGCACAAGGTTTTGATGAAAACACAATAAAAAAAATCGTCAATTTAATTCATAAAAACGAATACAAACGCCGACAATCCGCAATCGGCATTCGCATTAATCACAAAGCATTTGGAAAAGACCGACGGTATCCGATTACATCAGGTTTTAAAGATTAACCTAAAAACAAAATGACTGAATAACCTGTAGGGGCAGGCCTTGTGCCTGCCCGCTTTTGGGCACCCACAAGGGGCGCCCCTACGTAATCCCCGGTAATGTTGAAAAAATACTTAAAAAATGATCTTATTTAATGCAACAAAAAATTAACGTTGTTTAAAAAATTAATCTCTCTTACAATCCTTCAGGATAAAATGATTAATAATTTTATCACTTCATTTATTATGTTCGAATATTGACAACACATTGGAGAAGTTACTTATGCAAAGATTAAGATCGTTATTACCCACTGCCAGTGAGTTAATCCCTACCGTATTGCTTCTTGCAGCTGTAGGAAATTTATGCGCACTCGCTAAACAAGTTGCAGACTCAGCAGTCCTAACCGCTGCAGACGGACATCGTGCAATGAATGTATCCTCAAATCTAGTGACTGCTGCATTATGGATAAGAGGGGGCGTGAACTTAGTTGAAGCTTTCCTTGAGCGCAGAGATAAGTCTATTGAGACCGGACGCCATTATCAATATACATGGCGTGATGCAGCAACAGGCGTTGCAGCGATCGCAGGCGGCGCTGGATTGGTTTATGCGCAAAAATTATCAGGCTCCACAGGTCAAGAAATCCCTTCATTATTGTGGAATGTAGCCTCTGGCGTTTGTATGACTACCGCTGGCTTCTTTGCTAAACGAGAAAACGAGGCTATCAAAGAAGGTCGAACACCTCAAGTGGCAGGCGGCGGCCTTCAGGTACAAGAAGGTGAGCGTGAGCGGCAGCCAGCATATGCGTCGCTAAGCAACGGCAGCCACGCATAAAAAATTTATAATCCCATCTCTACTCAATAAAACTAATAGATGAGGTCGCAAGGCCTCATCGTTTTTTAGCTCACCATCGTATTCCAAAGATCCAATCATTATTGAAAACTCCACCGATCTGCAAAGTTTTCAGAATCATTAAGATTCTCTTAAGATAAATTGTCTATAATTTAAACATTATAAAAAATACCATACAAAACGAGATCTTATGAAACCAAGACATCTTTTTTTTGTGTTGCCTGACGCAATAACACATCATTTTCTTTTCTATCTTGACTGGAGCAGCCTACTCGATTTTCGCGGAGTCAATCGAGAATGTTTTTTCAGAACAAAAAGTCTCCCTTCAACTGGACCTTATAGGAGCCCTGCTCACTTTATTATGTCTGAGTCGACTCTATTAGAAAATAAGGAATCTAAGCCAACATTTGATGCGGTAAAATGTACAGCCGCATGGGAAGCTTATTTAACAGTGTTTTTTTATATGGATAGTCCGAATCCTGCTATTTTCTACAAAATACGCCAATATTATTTAACTTTACCCGACGGAAGCCTGAGACACTATAATGCGGATGCGAGTAAAACTTTTGAGCATATCAGCCAAGGCGAAGATATGCTGGGTAATGGAAGACAATATTGTCCTTTTAAAAAACATTCTTGGTTTTCCAATGCTGCTTGGGAGTTAGCCTTGATCCACGCTGAAAGATCGATTTATCTTATCTCTCCATTGACAGACGATTATGTGTTTCGTGCTCATTCCTCTCCCTCGACAGCAGAGTATTCTGCCTTTGCAAAAGAAATTGGCGCTCTTTATGTAGCGCGTACACATCTCATCGTGGGAATTACTGAAGAAGGCTATATTCAAATTAAACCTAGACGTTTGCTGTTTAGCGATAAAAATTTTGCCGAGTTAAATCGCATACATCTATTAAAAATAAAAGATATCAACCCAACTGATGAACAATGTTTAGCCGCTACAGAAGCGGTTAACCTAGCCATAGATTATTTTAAAACAGCTCAAACAGCAGCCCGCGATATTGAAAACTTATTAATTGAAAAATCACTTGGCGAACTAGAAAATTTATCTCAGGAAGTAAACTTATTTATAGAACAAGAACTCTATTTTTTCGAGAAGCTTGAACAGGATAAAACTTTCCGGAAACAGCATATTACAAACACTTATTTAATCTACCGATATTTTATCGATGCGTTTAATAAAGGATATGCAATAGGTGAGTTGCGTGCCTCTCCTACAGACATGTCATTTGAGGCTGTGATCGATGAAGTCAACGCAATAATGCAAAACAGAATAGCTGCTTTGATTGAACAAATAGGGGATGAAAGCCGCTTTTCGCCGGTGCCGGTAGAAGACACGACTGGTTTATCCCAATCATTTCAAGATTTATGTACAACAGAGCACCTGTCATCTCTATCGATGTTTAATCCTAAAAGTGAGGGTGGTACCGCCCGTCCTGCCTGCCCCTCTATTGATAGCCCTTGTGAAACAATTGTGAAATTCTCGTAAAATTATTTTATTGCGACATCGCCTGTTGAACATACTTAGAATTAGGATAGTTATATTGCAATACCGTCAACGCATCATTTGCATTTTGAGTTAATTGCAAGTGGCGATAAGACTTCACCATGATCACTAAAGCATCCGGCACAGCAGGTGAACCTTGATAATGACGCACTAATAAATTCGCACGATTGGCCGCAGCGACATAAGCTTCGCGGCTATAATAATAGTCTGCTACACCCAATTCATGGTCAGCGATAATATCTCGCAAATAAACAGTATATTGATGCGCCGCTGGAGCATAAGAGCTTTGTGGATAAAGTTTATCGATCATCACAAAATCATTATAGGATTTTTTAATCTGTGATAAATCACGGGTCGCCAGATTCACTGTAAATAATCGCTCAAAAACACCTAGATTTTGGTAATAGTTTGATAATCCCCGCATATAATAGGCATAATCGACATGCGGACTGGTTGGGTGCGCATGGATGAAACGATCCGCTGCGGCCTCCGCTGAGGCATAATCACTGGACATGTAATAGGCATAAATAATTTGAAGCTGGGCGATTTCAGTATTCCGTCCGAAAGGATATTGCACATCGAGTGCTTCAAAGCGCTTGATCGCTTCGCCATAGTTTTTATCTTTTAGAGCTTCCTCGCCTTTTTGAAAAATTTGCTCAGCCGACTCGCCCTTATAAGCATCCGCAGGATCAACTGTCGTTGAACAAGCTGATATAAAGAGAGCAAGCAAAAAAAGAGGAATTAAAAATAATATTTTGATTTTCATGGTTCAACCCAAAAGAAATTGAAAGAAATTGATCGTAATTGGCCGTGCATTCTAAACCAAATTCTGACATCATTCACGCTAAAAAGAACGAATAGGCATTTTAAATGACAGAAAAAATTCAACACACACTCATTGTCCCCTCAGACATTGCCGGCATGCGACTTGATCAAGCCGTCGCAAAATTATTGCCCGAATACTCTCGCACACAAATTCAAGAGTGGATAAAAAGTGGAGAGATCACCCTGGATAGTCATCCTGCAAAAGCACGTGTGATTGTTTATGGTGGAGAAACAATGACTCTTCACGCTGCACTCAAACCCCAACCCGTTTATGCCGCACAACCCATTCATCTTGATATTATCTATGAAGACGATGCCCTACTGGTTATTAATAAACCGGCGGGAATGGTAGTGCATCCTGCGGCTGGTAATCGAGAAAATACATTATTAAATGCATTATTACATCACGCTAAAGAGTTGCAGAATTTACCTCGCGCAGGGATTTTACACCGTCTTGATAAAGAGACGACGGGTTTATTAGTGATCGCAAAAACACCCTCCGCATTGATGAATTTATCTAAACAACTCAAAGCTCGAACGCTCTCCCGTATTTATCAAGCGATCGTACAAGGCGTCATGACAAGCGGTGGCAAAGTCGATGAACCGATTGCGCGCCATCCTATCCAACGCAAACGCATGGCCGTGATTGAAACCGGCAAAAACGCCGTGACCCATTATCGCGTGATTGAACGCTACCGCTCTCATACTCGCATCAAAGTCCAATTAGAAACCGGCCGTACCCACCAAATTCGCGTTCACATGGCGCACATTCATTATCCCCTCCTCGGCGACCCCACCTACGGCGGCCGTCTACAACTACCCAAAGCCGCAACGCCCGAACTTGTTGCCCTATTACGCCAATTTAAAAGACAAGCCTTACATGCCTCAGAACTGGGATTGACTCATCCTGTGACGCAACAATTAATGACTTTTACCGCACCATTGCCTCAGGATATGGTGGAGTTAATCGAGGTATTAAAAGACGATGCGAAAAAAAATACGTAACCTCAGGTGCCCCCCTTATTTGTCATTATTTTTGCAACAGGTCCCTTTATTCCTTGCGGAAAAAATGTAGGGTGGATTAGACGCGCTTTTTGCGTCGTAATCCACCAAAATACAAACACAATTTGTTTTTGATTTGGTGGATTACGACGCAAAAAGCGCGTCTAATCCACCCTACATTTTCTCTTAATTCGCATTTGTATTGATCTTTTCAAGATGTTCAGATAACTTCCCTACATGAAAGATTTATTTATACAACCCAACTGGCCTGCTCCTAAAAATATTAAAGCATATACAACACTTCGCACTCATGGGGTTAGCCAACCTCCTTATGATCAATTGAATTTAGCAGAACATGTCGCCGACAATCCTCAGCATGTTGCGATGAATCGGGCCATTTTAAGAGAAACTTTAAAACTACCCGCAGAACCGATTTGGATCAATCAAACGCATAGCCGAATAGCGATTCAAGCCTCTCCTGATAATCGTGATGGTGAAGCCGATGCCAGTTTTACTGATCAGCCGGATCAGATTTGTGTTGTGCTGACAGCGGATTGTTTGCCTATTTTGGTTTGTCATCGGCAAGGAACGCAAGTGGCCGCTATTCATGCGGGGTGGCGCGGATTGCTGGGGGGCGTGATTGAGGCGACGCTCGATGCCCTTGCGCTTCCTGCAAAAGAGACTCTCATTTGGTTGGGACCTGCAATTTCTGCGACTTATTATGAAGTGGGTCCTGAGGTGCGTGCGGCATTTTTAACTCAAGATCCTGAAACGATGGAGGCTTTTTCTCCTTCTCCGAATGCACGTTGGCTTGCCGATTTGTATCAATTAGCGCGCATACGCCTCAGAAAAAAAGGCATTTCTGCCATTTATGGAGGAGAATATTGTACCTATTCAGATCCTAAGCGTTTTTATTCTTATCGTCGGGATGGTGCAAAAACAGGACGATTTGCGACGTTGATCTATTCTCATCTCTGACGCTGAAACAATTGGAAACAGCGCGCACCTCCTGTAAAATGAAAAAGCACAAAAATAGAGGAACTCGCATGCAAAAAATCCTACGCAATGTTTTTATTTTACTTTTCTTCTTAAGCGCATTCTTAACATCGCGTTGTTTTGCCAATATTGCATTGAGCGAAAGTCTTGCGCCCATGCTACAAAAAGTATTGCCCGCCGTCGTGAATGTCCGTGCACAAGTTAAAATTACGGATCTTGCGACGCTCAGTAAAATTCAAAAAGAACGCGGAAAAAATAACGGTGAAATTCCTGACAAAATATTCTCAGATGGCTCTGGCGTCATCATGGATGCCAGTAAAGGTTATATTATAACCAATGCGCATGTGGTTGATAATGCACAAACGATTACGGTAACACTCACTGACCGCCGTCATTTCACTGCCAAATTGATTGGGATCGATAAACCGTCTGATGTCGCACTGATTCAAATTCAAGGGAAAAAATTAACTGCGATTCCGGTTGCTGACTCGAATAAATTAAAAGTAGGTGATTTTGTTGCTGCGATTGGGAGTCCCTTTGGCTTGAATCAATCTGTCACTTCAGGCATTATTAGCGCGCTAGGCAGAACAACACTTGGCATTGAGAATTTCGAAAACTTTATCCAAACAGACGCCCCTATCAATCCCGGTAATTCTGGCGGCGCCTTAGTCAACACACAAGGCGAGTTAGTCGGCATTAATACCGCTATTGTGGCACCCAGCCAAGGAAGCGGAATCGGTTTTGCTATTCCCTCTGATATGGCAAAAAGTGTCATGTTGCAATTAATCGAATATGGCAATGTTCATCGCGGCGCATTAGGAATCGGCGCACAAGACATTACGCCTGAATTAGCGAGTGCTTTTAATCTCAACATCACAAAAGGCGCGGCCGTCACTCAAATTATCCCTAATTCTCCTGCTGAAAAAGTAGGGCTTCAAGTGGGGGATGTCATTACTCACATGAATGCCTCAGAAATCAATAATAGCAATGACGTCGTCAATGCCGTTGCATTTATGCGTGTGGATTCTAAAATGACTATCACTGTATTGCGAAATAATAAACCCATCACATTCACTGTGACGTTGAGCGATCCTAAAAAGCGTCAGGAAATGAGTGCGCAAAATAATCCTTTCCTCTATGGCGTCGGTCTTAAAAATTTCAGCTTATTAAGTCCTATTCATGGACCTGTCAAAGGGGTATTAATCGTTTCTGTGGATGAAGATAGCAATGCATGGCGCGCCGATCTTGCACCGGGCGATGTGATTACCTCTGCCAATCAACAGCATATTAGTAATATTGGAGATTTGAAAAAAGCCGTTGCGAGTGCGAAAGACACGTTGTTACTAAATGTTTTACGCGGCCCAGGGGCGATATTTTTAGTAGTGAATAAAGAACAATAAGACACGCGATTTTCAAAACTTTGTAGGGGCACCCCTTGTGGGTGCCCTTCTTGTGATGCTATTGCACTATAGGTATCAACAAAAAGGGCACCCACAAGGGGTGCCCCTACAAAGTTTTGAGAGTCGCATATAACACTTTAAAATATCGCAGATGATGACAGCTCTGTGACGTTTTTGTTACCCTTCCATTCTTAATTTTGACATTCATGCATGTACGGAGTTTGTTTCTCATGTCGCAACCCATGAAAAAAATGCTAAAAATCACTGGCATTGTTTTTGGTTTATTATTTGCCTGGTTTTTATGTAAAAAAATATTATTTATGTATTTCATGTCGCATTACGTTCCGCCCCCTGTCACCATTTCAGCGAGCATTGCGACAGCGAAAACGTGGCAATCAACTATTCAATCCGTAGGGACGCTGACGGCGGTCAATGGCGTCGATATCAGCGCACAAGTCTCAGGCATTGTGAAAGAAATTCGTTTTGAGTCGGGCCAGTTTGTCAAAAAAGGCGATATTTTAGTTTTATTAGATACCGGTATTGAACAAGCGCAACTGAAAGATAATCAAGCGCAAGCCAAACTCGCCGAATTAAATTACGATCGCAATCGCGGACTGACGATCCGACATGTTGTCTCACAATCACAACTCGATACTTTCTCCGCCCAACTGGATGAAGCACTGGCAGGTGTTGAGCAAACACAAGCAAAAATTCAGCAAAAAACAATTACCGCACCGTTCGATGGTAAAATTGGGATTCGGACGATCGATCTCGGACAATATGTTTCTGCAGGAACGGCCATGGTCACCTTGCAATCTTTGAATCCTCTCTACGTCCAATTTAATTTGCCCGAACAATATTTACATTATATTTATTTACAACAACCCATCGAAGTAAATATGAATTTGCCCGGCGGTAAAATTATAAAAGGCGTGATTACCGCAATCAATTCTAAAGTCGATCAAACCACTCGAAATATTTTAGTACAAGCGACATTGCCCAATGATAATTTAGAATTTTATCCAGGCATGTTTGCATTCATCAAAGTATTATTGAAAGAAGAAAAAAGTGTTATCACACTGCCACAAACTGCCATTTCGTATAGCCTACATGGTGATTCTGTTTTTATTATTAAAGCAGAAGGAAAAGATTCTCATAAAAAACCATTACTGAATGCCTATCGTCAATATGTGAAAGTTGGTGAACGCCGAGAGGGTGAAATTGCCATCTTAGAAGGCATCCACGTCGGCGATCAAGTGGTCACATCAGGACAACTTAAATTACAAAACGGGACGCATGTCGTCATTGATAATAGCGTGGAACTGTAAATGAAATTCACTGATCTTTTTATTCGCCGACCTGTTTTGGCATCGGTTGTCAGCTTGATTATCCTATGTTTAGGATTGCGCGCAATGGGCGAACTTCCGTTGCGACAATTTCCTAAAATGGAAAATACCGTAATCACCGTGATGACAAGCTACCCCGGTGCCAGTGCCGAACTCATGCAAGGATTTATCACGGCGCCATTACAAAAATCAATCGCAACCGCCGATGGTATTGATTATCTCACGGCACAAAGTACCGAAAATTTTAGCTCCATCAAAGCCTACATCAAACTCAATCATGATCCCGATGCCGCAATGACTGAAATCATGTCGAAAGTGGCTGAAGTCACCAATCAACTTCCCAAAGAAAGCAATCAACCCGTTATTCAAAAAGATACTGGGAGTTCTTTAGCACTGATGTATATTGGTTTCAATAGCGCTCACATGTCCAATCAACAAATCACCGATTACTTATCGCGTGTTGTGCAACCTAAAATGCAAACTGTCGATGGGGTTGCGCAAGCACAAATTTTAGGTGGCCAAACCTATGCGATGCGAATCTGGTTAGATTCAGAAAAAATGGCAGCCCTGAATATCAGCACGACAGAAGTGATCCATGCCTTACAAACACAAAATTTTCAAACAGCCGCCGGTCAAATCAAAGGAAAGCTCGTGCTGTTTAATATTATTGCCAATACAAGTCTATCGGATGTTAATCAATTCAATGACATCGTCGTCAAAGCAAATAATGGAACATTGGTGCGTCTAAAAGATATTGCCATGGTTGATTTGGGCGCGGAAAATTATGAGTCTTCCGTCATTTTTAACGGCAAAAACGCTGTTTTTATCGGCATTCAAGCCACGCCCACCGCCAATCCGCTGACTGTTATTGATGGCGCTAAAAAAATCATGCCCGAATTACAAAACAATTATCCGCCCGGCTTTGATGCAAAAATTGTTTATGACAGCACGGAATATATCCGCAGCTCCATTCATGAAGTGATACACAGCATCACTGAGGCGTCTGTTATTGTCATTATTGTCGTCTTTCTTTTTTTAGGAACACTGCGCAGCGTCACCATTCCCGTCGTTACGATTCCTTTATCATTGATTGGCGTGTGTTCTTTAATGTATGCGATGGGTTACTCGCTTAATTTATTAACTTTGCTCGCGATGGTTTTAGCCATTGGATTAGTCGTTGATGATGCCATTGTTGTCGTTGAAAATATTTATCGTCATATTGAGGAAGGGTTAGCGCCCTTTGATGCCGCCATCAAAGGCGCGCATGAAATTGCCGTCCCCATTATTTCAATGACAACAACATTGGCTGCGGTCTATGCGCCGATTGGTTTTATGACGGGCTTAACGGGTGCCTTATTTAAAGAATTTGCATTTACACTCGCTTTTGCTGTGATTATTTCAGGTGTGATTGCGCTGACCTTATCCCCCATGATGTGCTCCAAAATTCTTAATAAAAGTTTGTCAGAGCAACCCTTTGTAAAATGGATTGATGCGACATTTGATAAAATAAAAGATCTTTATCAAGAACGTTTGCACAGTGTATTAATCAATCGTTTTGTTGTATTAGCGTTTGCAGGCATTATTTTTATAATGTGCATCTTTCTCGCGCTGACAACACTCACCTCACTCGCACCCGATGAAGATCAAAGTGTCTTATTTATTTCAGCGACTGCACCAGAATATGCGAATATTAATTATTTAGAAAAATTCACGCAAAAACTCGGTAAAATTTATCAACAATTTCCAGAGACTCAAGATTATTTTGTCATCAATGGCGCCGGCACTGTGAATAACGCTATTTCTGGCATGATATTAAAACCCTGGGGCGAGCGCACTCGTGCTCAAGCCAAGATATTGCCGCTTGTACAAGCGGAGTTGGGCGGTATTGCTGGATTAAATGCAGTCTCTTTTCCACTCCCCTCCATTCCTGGTTCAAGCGATGGATTACCCATTCAATTTGTGATTACCTCAACTGATGATTACAGCGTCATCAATCAAGTCGTCGAAAAATTAAAAAAATCTGCGATGAACAGCGGTTTATTTTTATTTGTAGATTCTGATTTGAAATTTGAAAAACCGCAATTGGTCGTGGACATCGATAAAGATAAAGCGGGCATCATGGGCATCAGCATGCAAGATATTGGTACCGGCCTTGCAACTTTACTGGGTGGAAATTATATTAATCGTTTTAGCCGCGATGGACAAAGCTATCAAGTGATTCCTCAAGTACCGCGCAAATTTCGTCTGAATCCCGATAAAATTAATGATATTTATATTCCATTGGCCAATCAAAAAGAATTGGTTCCCCTCTCCAGTGTCGTCAAAACTTATATCAAAGTTATTCCAAATTCACTGAATCAATTTCAACAATTAAATTCTGCGACCGTGCAAGGCCTCATGGTGCCTGGAAAATCGTTAACACAGGGACTTGAGTTTCTACGTGATGAAGCCGCAAAAATTTTCCCAACCGGCGTTACCTATGATTACGCAGGTCAATCGCGTCAAGCGATTCAAGAAGGGAATACGATGGTGTACACTTTCTTTTTTGCGATGATTATTATTTACTTAGTATTAGCTGCGCAATTTGAAAGTTTTCGGGACCCCTTTATTATTCTAATCAGCGTGCCACTTTCTATTACCGGCGCACTCATTCCCTTAAATATTGGTTTGGCGACACTGAATATTTATACTGGCATTGGTTTAGTCACATTGATTGGTCTCATTAGTAAACACGGTATTCTCATGGTTGATTTTGCGAATAAATTACAAATTCATGAAAATCTGAGCATCCAAGAAGCCATCATTAAAGCCGCCGCGTTGCGTTTACGACCGATTCTGATGACAACAGCAGCGATGGTTTTAGGCGTTGTTCCCTTAATTTTAGCCAGTGGTGCGGGGGCAATGAGTCGTTTTGATATCGGCTTAGTCATCGCGATGGGGATGATCGTTGGAACGTCGTTCACCTTATTTGTCGTACCAACGATGTATACGTTTCTTGCCAAAAATCATGCTCATAAATAATATTTTTGGGTCAATTTAATATCCTCTTAATCTTTAACTAGTATAATTTCTGCTTAACTTAACGTAATAAAATAACAAAAATTTTAACATTATGATTTTAATGCGTTTTTAATAACGAGGATGCGACATGTCTTTGCCCAGAGAAATCGATGTCTTTTCAGCAGACTATGATGGAAGCTTTTCGCAAAAAAGATTCAACAGCACTGACATTGACATCCTCATTTCAGAAAACGATAAATTACTAAAATATGTCATCGCCACAAGAACCAACAAAAAAAGACCTATCATTTTGATGGTCGGTTCAAATAGACAAGACCATTCAAGAAACAGATTTTGCGCTGATACAAATAAGAATGGATGTTGCTTCCGGGCAATGGAACAACTCGCCAACCATCCTCGCTATCGGAAAATTTTTTCTCTCGATAAGTATTTATTAGCGGATACTGATAATCATCTTCCTGCTGGAACGTGTTTCGATGAAGCACGAAAATGGGGCAAAACACATTTTAAATTTATCGGGGATGAATACAAAATAAGGCTGCTCTATGCACAAATGCACAGAATAGCCTCTCAATATCCCAATGCAAGAATTAGATTTATTTTTTCCGATGACCGACTCGATATTTTAAACCTTGTAAATAATTTTTTTTACGTCCTCCATCCTGAGTTAAGACCACACAATGTGGACTTATACTGCCTACCATGGAGTGAGAGAGATCGCTCCCTACGTGAACGTCCAAAAGAAATAAGCCCGGGTGGTGAAATTGACTTTAATTATGAAAAAAATATTAGAACAATGGCCCATCTTTGTAAGATTCCAAATGGATACAAAAAAAATGAAATGCTTATTCATTATCTTATTCATAACTGTCATGGCTATACTGTAAATGATTTTACAAATCAAAGAGACATGCGGCGCCCAAATAATTCCTTGGATGAACACAAAGAAGAAACAGCAGCGCAAAAAGCATTAGCACTTGAAAAAAACCAAATAAATTTTCTTATCTATTCTAAACAAAGAGAACTGGGTTTAGGTCTACTAGAAAATACATCATTGCCAGCACAATTGGGACGCGCTCGTCTCTGGAAAAACGCACTTCACCAACATATTTGTGATTTCCGCTCTTTGGAGGAAGCGCTGCTGTTAATTCATCCGGGAAATCGATTTCGCTTATTAGTAGAATTAGGATTCGAACATATCGAATCTATGCTACCAAGAGTCCCTAATTATCAAGCTGCTTTAGCGGACCTTTTCCAATATTTCCCAAAAGACGATCGTCTGCCTATTTTAAATAAATTATCCACGACTAGTCTGTATCACTATTTGAAATATCATGGAGAAGAAAATGCAGCCGATTTTATAAAACGTCAGCATTATCAAGAAAAATTAAACTCCCTAGACGTCAATCAGCTATCCGATAAAAAAAATATTGGGATATTATTATCAAGATTTGGAAGTGATCAAAATTTTCTTGTCGCGTACTTTACAACACTGTGGGAAAAAGTAAGCTTCGAGCATACATTGCATGTTGTCGATCAATTAAAAAAAGCAACTATGACTGCTGCGGAATTTGGGAACGTTTACAAACAATCATTACGTGCCTTAATGATTGTATATAACAATCAGCGTCAAAAAGAAAAAAATGAACGTCCTTTTCTCGCATGCGGTTTTTTTGGTTATTATTCAAAAGAAGTTAAACTTGAAGCGGTAAACGGATATCTTGACCACGGGACTTTGCTCAATGACGCAATCCGAAAGGGAAGACTGGGTGAAATTTTTAAACGGCTAGAGCAGCACGAGAAAAATAATAAAGCGCCTTTAACGCAGAACGCTTTCAATCATTAGCATATGGAGAATAAATTCTATGTTTCATAAAAGACCTGAAGTTGACCTTAAGAAAACATTTGATTTTTTTTATAACCGATTAAACCAATTAAAAAAAGAAGCGTTAAAAAATACCGAAGAAAAATCAACTTGGCGATTCTTCAACACAAAACTTCCTGACTTAATCGACGAATTGGCTGGAATATATAGTGAAACAGATAAAGAATATAAAACAAGCGAGATTAAAGAATCGTGCGATCGAAAGTATTTTCAAACAGAACTCACAGAGTTCCGTGCTATTTTAAATGCTGAAATAGAAAATTTTTTGAAAGCGAATACATTTTCAGAAACCCATTTGCCTGCAGCGCGTCAGTTACTTCAGCATATTGATACTTTGACAACTTCCGTGCTTAATAAATTAGAAGAAAAAATGCCGCTCGCTACTATTGCAACATCAGCGAGCATGTGATGAGCAAAGAAAAGTAGGTTGGGTTTCGCGAAAAGCGCTCTACCCAACCTACTTTTCTACAAATTTTATGTGGTTATTTAGGTTTATTAGTAGCAGAAGGTGTCCACGAACTGGGAGTGCTACTCCTATCTGAAGATGGCGCTGTAAAAAGAGCTGCTGGAGCTTGTGCTTTAGGCTTTGGCTGATTCTTAGAATCCTCAATAAAATCTCGACTACCGGTTTCTACTTTCTTGCCTCTCCAATTATATTCATTCTCCTTTTTTTTATGCAGATCCAATAATCGACCGATCCTTGTTTCTTTTCGTGTCATTTCTTTTGTTAATTCTCCGCTTGTGTAAAGCTGACGAAAAAATTGTTTGATATGCTTGGAGAGTAGCGTGCGCAATTCATTACTCGATTCAATCGTCTTATAAAACACTTCGAAAGCATGAGAACTTTTATCATCTAACAATTGACCCATCAATTTATGAAATGCAGTTGTCTGATCTTTCCCCGTCGTCGTTGCCACTTTTTTCATTAAATTGAGAAGATTCAATCCTTGAAATAATTCCTCTGAACGCCGGTCAAAACAGTGATACTCGTCTTTCAGCTTTTTATAATTTTTCTCCAAAAAAGTCGAGAATTCTTGATGTCCTCGTAGCGCGAAATAAATAATAAAAGGAAGATTTTTTTTAATTTCTCTAATCTGATACTCGAAAAGCATCACTGCTCCTGATTTTACAGAAAGCATTAATTTAAAGTCGTCGAATAAGCTATTAGCTATTGTATTTTTGGTATGCTCATTAAATGTTTCTTCAAAATTAATCTCTGTCTTATTACCACTCCAGAAAAAAGAAGTAAGAATATTATCCCTTTGTAAGGTAAGCCTCGCGCGGACTGTAGGTCCATCCTTGAATGGTACTGGCACATAAATGCTTCTTGTTTCTGTACCGTCTGTTCTTTCTAGTGTCTCTTCTTTTTCCTCTTCTTTTTCCTTTAACCCGGACTTGTACGCGTCAAGCTCCTCTTGATCTGCTTTCTCCTTTTTGGCCAACTGATTAATATACTCATTGATTCTAGCTTTATCCTCTTCACTAAAACCTTCTGAATCAAAGTGGGGGACATCGTATTCAAGATAGCCACCTATTAGTCCCATTAATAAAGGTGCTTCTCTCGACAGCACATGCTTGGCACTCGACTCCATAGAGGAGTCTGATTGACCTTTTCGGAAATTTTTATATTCGCGTTCGGCAATGACTAGTAACATCTCACTTTTTACTTTTTTCGCAAGACTGTCTCCGAGAATCTCCGATAAATATTCTTCCGAAAATTCACGAAAATTAAGTGCATCCTCATAAACTATGACATGACTGCGGTAACCACCCTCGAAACGGAGAAAAGCACTATCGAAACGGAGAAAATAATCTTGCGGAGGTGTCTGTTCAAGGCCCAGGTGCCTGGTGGCGATTGCACGATTTAGCGCAGTAAATAAGTTAGGTTCAGCCATCATAAAATACTCCAAACTCCGTAAAGCTTCGTCATAGCCTTCCTTCTTAAGTGGTAGCAAACATGCTCTACGAAAATAATAAGAACCCATCTCAGCATAACCCTGCATACTACCTGTCCCTCTGACAATGCTGGCAATGGGTAATGCGGAAAAACCCTCACCCTTACTAACTCTGAGATAATAGAATTTTGCTAACGCAAGACAGGCTTCTGGATGACCTTTGTCTGCCGCTTTTTTATACCACTCAATTGTTTTTTCGAAATCGCTACCTGAAGATTTAGACTCAAATAGTTTGTGATAGATACATCCCAACTGATATTCATATTCACTATTCCCAGCTTTAGCGGCTTCGTGATACCAGTGCAATGCCATAGATGTATTATCTGCTAAAAATTTCTCTTCCCTCAGAATCCATTCCGATTCACTTGCACGCAGCCATTCAGAGGCACAAAATGCCATCGCTTCTGGATCCCTATTTTCTATTGCTGCATGAAGCCACTTGCGTGCTATCTCTTTGATTTCTTTTTTTTGACTAGGTGGGGCCGTGGAAAGATGTGCCGCATAAACTTGAAACAAAATATATTGTGAATGGCCATCAGTCGCCTTAGCTTGCTGGGTATGCCAAGTCAATGCCTTCTCTTTATTGACAAAGGGTGAAAAGCCCCTGTCTTTATCAAACGCATAGATTTTATTTAATATTTTTTTAGCGCTGGGATCAGTATTTGCAATTCTTTCGAGTTCATCCGTATTGCTAAAAAGGGAACTCATTAATTTTTCTGTTGTAGTTCTTTCAAGTTTTGCTTTTGTGATCCATTCTATTATTTGGTTGCGTAAATCAGTATTTTTCTTAATCATGTTTGATAAAAAAGAAATGAAACCTTCATCAAGTCCCCTTGCAGCCATATCAGTCATCCATTCTATTATTTGGTTGCGTAAATCAGTATTTTTCTTAATCATGTTTGATAAAAAAGAAATGAGACCTTCATCGAGTCCCCTTGCAGCCATATAAGCAGTTAAGTACACGGTTAAAACTGCAGGATCATAATTATTTTGAGTAATTAAATCCTCAATGGATTCTTCTAATAGTTTCAATCCGCCTTTGATATCGCCTAGGTAATAGAAATACTCTCCCTGTAACATTTTTTCGTAGGGAAGTAATGGCTTTGTATGGATCTCCGCACGTCGTTTCTTTAGCCATTTGGCGAGTGGGGCAAATTTATTTTCTTTCACTTTGGCTAGTTGGATAAAAAGATTTTCTCGGGCAGAGAGATTTCCTTTTGTATATTCATCAATTAGCGCGTCTATCTCGCTTGTGCTTTCTTCTTTCTCTTCTTTCCATTCTTTCTCTTCTTTCCCTTCTTTCTCTTCTGTCTCTTTTTCCTTTCTATCTCGTACTTTTTGGTACCCTCTTGTGTATCCTCTGTTGTCGCGCATGACAACCCCCTCTGCCAGTAATTATCTTTTATCTTTAAATTATAGAATATGGTTCATCTTTGAGGGGGAAAGGCATTAAATATAATACTAATGGTTAATCAATGGGTTATAGGTCGCATAAAATGTGTAGTGTCAATGTATCAGTTGGGAAAGGGGAGATATTGTGATCGCATCAACATGACACGTTTTTTTAAAATAGAATTTATTTTCCATCATTGACTAATTGACGAATCAATTTCGGATTGTTTTTTATGCATTTCAGATAAGCGCGACTAATGGTATCAGGCTGTCTTTTATGCTGCTCCCACTTCCTTAAAGTTTCAATATTTATATGATACATTTCTGAAAAATCGCGCTGAGAAAGCTTGAGATTTTTTCGCAACTTCTGAACATCAGGTGAAGCTTCTAGCGTAACTAAACCTTTCTTTTTTGCTTCTTTGAGAGCACCTATTAAATTTTTACCTAATTTGCTCATATTAATCACCCAGTAATTCATCAATTAATTTACGTAATTCTTCTTTTTCACCCGCATCAATATTTTCTTGATCTGATTTTTTAAACAACGTAACCAGTAGAACAAGATACTTGCCGTCATAATAATAAAGTACCCGAACACCACCCCGTTTACCGCCGCCTTTTCCTGTGCGAAAGCGGATTTTTCTGATTCCACCCGTATTTTTAATTACATCACCCATTTCAGGGTTTAATGCTAAAGTATCAATTAACTCTTGTATAACCTCTTCCGTCATGGCTTTATGTGCTAGACGCATAAATTTAGGAGTGGCTTTAATTTCAATCATGCCCATTTCCTTTTATTAAATATAGCACCTAGCACCAGATAGTACTAGGTACCACTTATAAAATTATTCGATAAACTGGCTAATCTAGGTGTTTAATCCCAGCATTTTAACTGTTCTTGGAAGATGTAAGGGTATGCACAAGCTGGAAAGACTACCTAGCGTTAGGCTTCTAATGTAATAACAGGATATTGCGCAATAGCAGAATCCCTTGTGATAAGAATCAAATCATGTAATTTCGCTTGCATGATTAACAATCGATCAAAGGGATCCGCATGCAATAAGGGCAAATCAGCAACGCCCAAGCTTTCTTCTGGTTGTATAGGTAATATTTTAAAATTTTCTGCAACAGCCGCCTCTATCAAGTTATGAGGCAACGTCAAACGTCCTAGACTTTTTTTAATAGCCATCTCCCAAAATGATGCGCTACTTAAAAAAATAGAATTTGATTTATCTTTAATGATATTTCTTACTTTGGATTTTATTTTTTTAGGCTCAGAAAACCACCACAAAATAACATGCGTATCGAGCAAATATTGCATATCTTATTTTTCCTCTCCGTAAAAAAGTTTTAGCAGATCGTCAGGCAATGGTGCATCAAAGTCGTCACTGAGATTAATCAACCCCTTAAATTGACCTCCTTTACGCACACTGATTTCTTCTTCATAAGGCACCAGCCTAACAAGTGGCTTGCCACCTCGAGCAACGATAATTTCTTCGCCATTTAAAACTTGGTTAATGATTTTTGAAAAATGTGTTTTTGCATCATGTATATTCACTAACATTGCGGTTCTCCACGAGATAATCCTGACTTTCAGTATAGTGGACTAACTTGACTTAGTCAAATAAGCTTATCTCGTCTCAGATGCAATTATATATAATCGACTAACAGCTTATTAATCCCAGCAACCGCTGCAACAGAGGTGAGTTGTGCGGGTAGGTTTTTAAAGATAATGCGTTTTTTTGCCTGCTTTGCATACTTAATCCATTCTAGTAATAAAGCTAACCCGGCACTATTGGTTTTTGTGACGCCTGAAAAATCAAAGATTAATTCTTCCGGATGGGAAAAGAACGGTAAGCTGTGATTCCATAAGCTCACCGTTGTATCGAAATTAATTTCGCCAGAAACGAAAACATGATTATTTTCTAAATAAATTCTGGCGTCTGTTTGCATAAAATAAAATTCTTCAATTCTTAAAAATATAAATTAACGATTATTATGTTGGCGCAAGGTAACAATCAGCGCATTAATATCGCCGCGAGATAATTGATCGGCGAATTGTGAGCGGAAACTTTCTAACATGCTGACACCTTCCACTGTCATATCAAATAATTTCCATTGAGATCCTGTGTTCACAACACGGTAACTCACAGAAATCGAAGGACCATCTGAGCGATTAATCACACTATTAACTTTGACACCCGACTGACCTGCATAGCCCCCTCGCACAGGATAAAACTGAATGGTTTGATCAGAATATTCAGCCAATGCAGAAGCATACGTTCTCACTAATAACATCGTAAATTCTTTTTTGAATTCCGCTCGTTGACCCGCACTTGCGCTGGCCCAGGTGTGAGGCGGTAACACATGTTGCGCCATCACATCGAGATCCGCATGGGGAACGACGATTTTATACGCTAACGAATAAACCACGGAAGGATTGGTTTTTAAAGTGGCTTTATGGGCTTTTAGTGATGCAATCATTTGGTCTGCAACCGATTGCAACATACCCACTGGACCATCCGATGCCGCAGCAATACGGGGAATAAATATTAATCCACTTAATAATAACATCAGGGTAATGACGAAAAAATTTCTCTTCATGGTTGCGTTCCTTTTTCTTTAGGTTCTTTATTACTTCCTGCATCAGCGCTGGCGTTTGTTTTGGGTACTGGATTACCAATTTTAAATAAAAGCTGGCCGATGAGTTTTTCTAATATCATTGCAGAATGCGTATCTTGAATTTCATCATTATTTTTTAAGAACACCGTGCTATACATAGGACTGATTGCAACATAATTATCGCCTAATAATCCCGCTGTTAAAATCGCCGCGGAGGAATCATTTGGGATATCATTGACTTTGGAATGAATTTGCATCGTCACAACCGCTTTGAAAGTCGTCGGATCGAGTTTAATTCCTGTGACTTCACCTACTGTGACGCCGCCAATTTTAACAGTTGAGCGCACTTTTAACTGCCCAATATCATCAAATGCCGCGGTAATAGCATATCCTTCTGTTTTAAAAAAACTCGTTAATCCACTCACTTTAAACGCTAAAACCAGCAGCGCAAGAATCGCTGCTATTAAAAATAAACCCACAAAACTTTCAACAATCCGCTGGGATAACATTTACCAGCCTCCAATCATCATCGTGGTTAATACAAAATCCAATCCCAAAATCGCCAACGAAGAATATACCACACTGCGCGTGGTCGCATTGGCAATTCCCGCAGAGGTCGGCTCCGCATCATATCCTTGATACACAGCAATCCATGTGACCACTAATCCAAACACAATACTTTTCAAAATGCCATTCACAATATCCGCATGAAATTCAACCGATGCTTGCATGTTCGACCAAAAAGCACCGGCATCTAATCCTAGCCATTTAACACCGACTAAATAAGCACCATAAATAGCAACCGTATTAAATATAATAGTTAAAAGCGGCATCGAAATAAATCCACCCCATAAACGCGGCGAAATCACCCGACGAATGGGATCAATTGCCATCATCGCCATACTCGATAATTGTTCTGTCGCTTTCATCAATCCAATTTCTGCCGTCAATGCAGAGCCCGCGCGTCCCGCAAATAATAAAGCCGTCACCACAGGCCCCAATTCCCGCGCTACACTCAATGCCACTAAAGGCCCTAATTCCTGCGAGGCACCGAATTTTGCCAGCGTATGATACCCTTGCAGAGCCACGACCATTCCAATAAATAAACTGGAAACAATAATAATCAATAAAGACAAGACCCCTTCTGCATAAATCTGCTGAAGAACCAGCGGGAAGCCTTTTCTTAGATTCGGGATATGAAACATAACGCGATATAACAATACCCCTGCTCGGCCATATTGCTGCAGAATATCAATGCCTGAACGACCTAATGCTTGAATATAAGATATCATGCGCCCTTTTCTCCTAATAAATCCTGCTGCAAAGATCGGCTAGGATAATGAAATGGCACCGGGCCATCAGGTAACCCTTGTAGAAATTGCTGAACTTGTTCGGATTGATTGGCTTGAATCGAACGAGGGGTGCCTTCACCAATAATTTTACTGTCTGCAATAACGTAAGTGTAATCCGCAATACTTAATGTTTCCTGGACATCATGGGAAACAATAATCGTTGTGATGCCCAACGCGTCATTCACTGTCCGGATTAATTTAATCAAAACGCCCATCGAAATAGGATCCTGACCCGACAAAGGCTCATCATACATAATAAGCTCAGGATCTAATGCAATCGCGCGCGCCAAAGCCACTCGGCGCGACATTCCGCCGGATAATTCACTGGGCATTAATTCATGCGCACCGCGTAATCCCACCATTTCAAGCTTCATGAGAACTAAGCTACGAATCATCGCATTGGAGAGTCGAGTATGCTCTCGTAAAGGAAAAGCCACATTTTCAAAGACGTTAAGATGCGTAAATAAACCGCTATTTTGGAACAGCATCCCCATCCGTCTTCGCAGTTGAAAGAGCGCTTTACGGCGAAGTTTAGGCACCGATTGGCCTGCCACCACTACATTTCCGCGACTGGGGCGCAATTCACCCCCAATCAGCCGTAATAAAGTCGTTTTTCCAGTCCCACTCGGGCCCATGACAGCGGTTACTTGGCCACGAGGAATGGTTAAATTCACATTGCTGAATATCGCTCGCCCATTGCGCTCGAAACACAACTCATTCATTTCAACCAGATTATCCATGCGCCCCACGGTACAGCCGTTAAAAATCGTTATGATAATACCGATATTGCCCAAATAACAATTTTTATTTTCCAGCAAAGCCATGTAAAATAGGCACCTTAGAAAAAACTTCCGGTATCCTCATGCAAGATCTTGATAAAATATGTGAACTTGGGCGCGCTGTCGTTGAAACCGAAGCCCTTGCAATCGCGGCATTGGCGACACGAATCGATCATACTTTTGCACGCGCTTGTCAGTACTTACTGGCTTGCGAAGGCCGTATTATTGTTATTGGCATGGGAAAATCGGGCCATATTGGCAAGAAAATTGCAGCGACTTTTGCAAGCACGGGTAGCCCTGCCTTTTTTGTTCATCCGGGTGAAGCCAATCACGGTGATATGGGGATGATTACAAAAAAAGATACGGTGCTGACACTTTCAAATTCTGGGGAAACGGATGAAATCCTTTCGTTACTCCCCTTTTTAAAACGATTAGATATTCCACTTATTGCCATGACGGGGAATCCCCTCTCGACGCTCGCACAGGCCGCCACACTTCATCTGGATGTATCTGTTAGCCAAGAAGCTTGCCCGTTAGGCCTTGCGCCGACATCGAGCACCACAGCAGCGCTTGTCATGGGCGATGCGCTGGCGATTTCATTATTGCAAAGACGGGGCTTCACGGCGGAAGATTTTGCCTTGTCGCATCCTTCTGGTAGATTGGGTCGGCGTCTCTTATTACGCGTGAATGACATCATGCATATGGGAAATTTGATCCCCAAAGTGGATCAAGAAGCGTTGCTGAAGACTGCCTTAGTCGAGATGACACACAAAAAATTGGGCATGACAACCATTGTCAATCAAGATAACCAATTAATTGGCATCTTTACCGATGGGGATATTCGCCGTGCATTTGATAATCAAGCCGATATCCACAAGACTCCTATTTCCCATGTCATGACAAAAAATCCTAAAGTCATTCGTCCAGAAATGCTGGCTGCAGAAGCGTTAAACATAATGGAATCCCACAAAATTACAGCACTCATTGTTGTCAATAACGAACAACAACCGGTGGGTGTGATTCATATGCACGATATTCTGCGTGCAGGAGTGATGTAATCATGAATTTTGAAACGCTGATTGAAAAAGCGAAACCGATCCGCCTGGCTATTTTTGATGTCGATGGCGTCTTAACGACAGGTAATTTATTGTATAGTCCAATGGGTTTGGAATCGAAAGAATTTCATGTCCATGATGGTCAAGGCATTAAGTTTCTCCAAAAATCAGGGGTTGAAGTCGGCATTATTACCGCTTGTAAAACTAGCGCTGTTACACAACGCATGAAAGATTTAGACATCCAACATGTTTATCAGGGGTCACGCGAAAAAATTTCAGCTTATGAAGATCTTAAGAAAAAATTAAATTTGCAGGATGAACAAATCGCCTATATGGGCGATGATCTTCCCGATCTCCCTCTCATTCAACAAGCCGGACTTGGCATTACCGTTCCCAATGCCTCACCCATCATGCATCACTATGCACAATGGACGACGCAAGCCGCCGGCGGAAAAGGCGCTGTGCGCGAAGTATGTGAATTTATCATGCAGGCACAAGGAACCTACGACGCCATTGTGAATGCTTACTTACGCCAAGGTAAATAGTGTGATGATATCCTTCCGACAGGTTCTGATTAGCGCTTTACTGATGACAGCGATTGCTTTCAGTGGCTGGTCGATTTTTTTATCCAATCAAAATCGCGCGATCACAACGACGGATGCTTCCTCCACGCAACCGGATGGCTTTATGGAAGGCGTGACTGCCACTTTCATGAATAAAGAGGGTACGCCCGCACTGAAAGTGGATGCGCCCAAATTAATTCATTACGCTAACAATGACACCACAGAATTTGTCACCCCGCATGTTATTATTTTTCGACACGCAACGGAACCCTGGCACATTCATGCGAATCATGCGAAAACATTACAAGGATTGACAGAAATTAATTTTTGGGACGACGTTGTGATTCATCATGCAGCTGACAAAGATAATCCTTTGACGACGATAAAAACGTCTACACTCACTATTTTCCCCGACCAACAAGTGGCTAAAACGGCCGAAGCAATTACGGTTACTCAACCGGATACGACAGTCTACGCTGTCGGCATGCTTGCAAATTGGGATCAAGGCACGGTGAAATTATTATCACAAGCGAGAGAAGAATATGTCCCGCATTCTTGATCAGCGTTTTTTAATAAGGGTTATTTTAATTATATTATCATGCTCGAATTTACTTTATGCATTGCCTGATGATCGCGAAAAACCCGTGCATATTACAGCGGATTCATCCACGTTTGATTATAAAACGGGGACCAATACTTATGAAGGCAATGTCAAAGTGGATCAAGGCTCCACACATCTAACAGCCGATCGCGTGATCACGCACACGAATGCGCATCATAAGCTTCAAGAAGCAGAAGCGATCGGCATTAAACAACTGGCCGAATATACAACCCTTCCCAAACCTGGTGAAGTAGTATTGCATGCAAAAGCCAAAGTTATTAAATTTTTTCCTATTGAATCAACCGTGACGCTAGAAAATGATGTGATTGTGACACAAGGTGAAAATAGTTTTCATGGTCCTGTGATTATTTATAATATGAAAAACCAAACCGTTTCTGCACCCGCTTCAAAAAGTGGCCGAACAACGATTGTCATTGATCCTAATAAGTTGAAAGTATGAGCACATTACATATTCAGCAACTCAGTAAAAAATATAAAGCACGTCAAGTCGTGAAAAATATTTCGCTTACAGTAGCCGCAGGTGAAGTCGTGGGTTTATTGGGCCCAAATGGGGCGGGAAAAACCACTTCGTTTTATATGATTGTGGGCCTTATTCGTTGTGATGGGGGAAAAATTTTATTTGATGATACGGATATGACAACGCTGCCCATTCATGCACGCGCGCAGTTGGGGATTAGCTATTTGCCGCAAGAAGAATCTATTTTTCGAAAGCTCAGCGTCGAAGATAATATTATGGCTATTTTGGAGCTCCGTAAAAATTTATCTTTGACAGAACGATCTGACATGCTAGAAAAATTGTTGAAAGAATTTCATATCGAACATTTGCGCAATAACCTCGGAATGAGTCTTTCAGGCGGAGAAAAACGGCGTGTTGAAATCGCACGCGCCCTTGCGATTGAGCCGAAATTTATGTTACTTGATGAACCCTTTGCAGGGATTGATCCCATTTCAGTGATCGATGTCAAACGTATTATTTCGCATTTACGCGCGCGCGGCATTGGCGTATTAATCACGGATCACAATGTTCGTGAAACATTAGACATTTGCCAACGCGCCTATATCGTCAATGAAGGTCAAATTATTTGCGAAGGATCCCCTCAAGATATTCTCGATAACAAACAAGTTCGCGCTGTTTATTTAGGCGAAGAATTTAATCTATAAATTTAATAAGACTAGAAGGAGCAATCAATGCAACTGCATTTTACCGGCCGTAATGTAGAAGTCACCCCCGCATTAAAAACATTCACCACTGAAAAATTTGAACGTGTGCAGCGCCGTCATCAACCGATTACCGATATTAATATTATATTTAATATTGAAAATGACACGCACACAGCAGAAGCCAATTTACATCTCGATGGCATCCGCATTCATGCCTCAGCGCAAGCAAAAGATATGTATAGTGCCATTGATGAATTAGCGGATAAATTAATGACACAAATTACAAAACATAAAGAAAAACATAAAGGGCATCGTTAACATGAGTTTATTGATAGATGATTAAACAATCCATCACCATCCAAAATAAACTGGGCCTTCACACACGCGCTGCCGCCAAATTAGTTGCAACGGCATCGCGTTTTGAAAGCAAAATTGAACTTATTGCTAACGATCATATTGCCAATTGCAAAAGCATCATGGCTATTATTTTATTAGGCGGCACGAAAGGCATGACCGCGGAA
>Ga0207133_1035_pt1 | contig 25387 bp, 24 predicted proteins | sample Alteio_BWMinHeat_11_FD_153537 | JGI IMG/M metagenome (GOLD analysis project Ga0207133, IMG submission 153537) | Enriched cells from forest soil in Barre Woods Harvard Forest LTER site, Petersham, Massachusetts, United States -... | ecosystem: Environmental > Terrestrial > Soil > Temperate forest >... | reverse complement strand
AGCTGAGGGGATAGGTAATCGGCGTCATCCAGAAAACCAGATTCATGGAGACCCCTACGAGGTATTCAATGTCCCGAAAGTACGTGTTGGTGATGGAGATGATCAGAGAGATCCCGAACGTAAAAAAAAGTTGGATCAAAATTAGAATGGGGATCCCCGCAATCCAGATCCAGGAAGGCCCCTGGGCATTGGCGGCCGAAAGGATCATTAAGATGGGAATGGCAAAGAGGAGATGGACCAGCTGCGCAAAAAGGACGGACGCGATCAGGTATTGTCTCGGAAATATAACCTTTTTGATCAGTGTCACATTATCCACGAGCGATCTGGCTGAGATGATGACCGAGGATGAAAACCAGCTCCAGGGAAATAATGCCGAGAGCAGAAAGAAGGTATAGTTTTCAATCTTGAATCTCATAAAGATCTTAAAGGCAACAAAGAAAACCAGGGCGGAGAGGAGCGGATTAAACAACGACCAAAGGATACCCAGAGTGGTCCTTTTATATTTAAGAGCAAACTCCTTGTGGGTCAAAAGACAGATCAGGTCGTATTTTCTTTGGAGGGGATGCGACAGTTCGAACATGCGAGGATGCGCTTCTATTTGGCTACCTGAAGCACTTTCAGGTCCGCTTCAACCATTTCCTTAACCAGATCTTTAAACATAATTTTATTTTCCCATTTTAAAGCCTTGTGCGCTTTGGAACTGTCCCCAATGAGAAGGTCCACTTCCGCAGGTCGCAGAAACGCCGGGTCCACCTTGACATATTTTTCGTAATCTAACCCAACGGTCTTAAAAGCAAGGTCCAGAAATTCTCTCACAGAATGAGTCTCGCCGGTTGAAACGACGTAATCGTCAGGATGCTCCTGTTGGAGCATGAGCCACATGGCTTGAACGTATTCCTTCGCATGGCCCCAATCTCTTTTAGCTTCCAGGTTTCCCAGTTTGATTTGGGTTGCAAGACCGCACTTAATCTTGGCGACTTGGGAAGTAATCTTGCGGGTGACAAACTCAAATCCTCTGCGCGGTGATTCGTGGTTATAGAGGATTCCGCTGGAAGCGTGCAGTCCGTAAGCTTCCCGGTAATTTCGTGTAAGGTCAAAACCCGCCACTTTGGAAATACCGTAAGCCGAGCGGGGATGAAACTTCGTTTTTTCAGTTTGAGGCGTTTCTTCAACTTTGCCGAACATTTCGCTGGACGCTGCAAAATAGAATTTTGACTTTGGGATACATTCCCGGACCGCAGCCAGGACATGGTGGGTTCCGTTTATATTCGTGTTCAAGGTGGAAAATTCGTCTTCGAACGAGTAGCTGACAAAACTCTGAGCGGCCAGGTGGTAACACTCATCCGGATCCACGGTTTGAATGACTTTATAGATGCTCGGGAAACTTTCCAGGGAAGCCGCATGGAGTTTAATCTTGTCCGTCAGGTGTTTGATGCGCCAAAGACGGTGATCCGGATCTTCGAATGCAACCCTCCTGACAATTCCGTGAATCTCATATCCTTTTGACAGGAGAAATTCGGCAAGATAAGAACCGTCCTGACCCGTAATTCCTGTAATGAGTGCTTTTTTCACTTCAAACATCCTCCGATTATTTAATGGGTACTATCTTTCCTGCTCTGTTGGACTCATAAAGACCCTTCAAAATCCTCATGACAGAGATGCCATCCTGTAAGCTTCCCCAGTAGGGGTCGCCCAGTCTGATTCCTTGTACAAAATCGTCCCATTCCCTGTTCCAGGACCTATCCAGGTCATTAAAAACCTCCTGTTTTGACTTAGGAACCTGTCCGGGTTTCCGGATGAGACTCACGGTGAGTGTTTCCGGACCATAATTCCCCCCCAGACCTTCCACCGAAATCATCCCACGGGTTCCTAAAACCTCAAAATTGAAAAGGTTTTTCCATTGCGTCCAGCTAGTATGAAATTGGGCAATTATACCATTTTTATACTTCAAAAGGCCGAAGGCGTTGTCTTCCAAAGGTCCGATTTTCCAAAAACCAGTCTGCAAAAATGAAAAAACATGGGAGGGTTGACCGCAAAACCATTGAATAAGATCAATCACATGACTGCCCTGATCAATGAGTTCCCCTCCGCCGGACTGGTACGGATCGCTGCGCCATTCTTTCTCATAACCGATCCTTCCACCATGACCGTATCTAGACCGAATATTAAGGATTGGGCCAATCGTTCCCTGAGAATAAATTTGATGCGCCTTGAAGATCGCGGGATGGTAGCGGTGGTTGAATCCAACTTTCAGTTTCCCTTTGCTTTTGTTTGCCGACTGGACGATTTTTTGAGCTTCATCCCAGTTAAGACCCATGGGTTTTTCAACCAGAACATTTTTTCCGGCATGGAGGGCTGCGCAGGAAATTTTAGAAAGGAAATGGTGTGGAGTTGATACGATCACCGTATTGACGCTTGAGTCCGAAATAGCTTTTTCCCATCGGGTCCCCCAGCTGCAATTCATTTTTCTGGCAAGCGTTCGTGCCTTATCGAGATTCAAATCCACAACCATCTTCAAGCTGGACCCCTTGCTTTCCCTGGCCACTTTAGCCCGTTGGCTTCCGATCTGACCACATCCGATAACGCAAACACCTAACTTCGACATTTATTTATTCTCAATCACTTGATCCACAAGATAAGGGGTCTTATTTTGGGATTCGAAATAAACTCTTAAGATCAATTCTGCCAGGAATCCCATCATAAAGAGCAAAAATCCTATGATCAGAAAGAAAACAGTCAAAATAGGGAGAGGGGTTTGTCCATAGTTTCTAACTTTTAAAACTTTTAAGAGGGTCGCAACGATGGCCGATAAAATTCCTAAACCACCCATCGCAATGGAACCGCCTCCAAAGAAAAGGAGAGGCCGGTTCATATGCCGGGAAAGGAACCGGACCGTGAGAAGATCGGAGAGATCCAAAACAGCCTTCAGAAACGAATGTTTGGAAAGACCGCTCGGTCGTTCGTGGTGCTTCACCGGAATTTCAGCGATTTTTGCGCCTCGACCGTACAGGTAGGCCGGCAGGAAAACGTGCATTTCTCCATAGAGATGCACTCCTTTAAAAATGTCCCGTTTATAGGCCTTGATGGCGCAAGCATGATCATGCAGGTATAGACCGGTCACTTTCCATGTCAGCCAGTTCGCACAGCGGGAGAGGATCCTTCTTCCCCAAGAATCGTGACGATCGACTCTCCAACCGGAGACGACATCGTAACCCTCATTTAGTTTTTGGATGAGGGATTGGATATCGGCAGGGTCGTTCTGGAGGTCCCCATCCATGGTGACAATAATGTCGCCGGTTGCTGCGGCAAATCCTGAGTCCATGGCCGAAGTCTGTCCGAAATTTTTCTTGAGCCGGATCGTTTTCAAGGGTCTCAGATTTTTTGTTTTTTCAAAGGTTTGGTCTGTGGAACCGTCATCGACAAAGAGAATTTCGTAAGGCTGACTCAATTGTTCCAGCTCCATTTTAAGCTTTTTGTGAAGAGCCTGGACATTATTTTCTTCGTTATAGAGAGGAACAATGATGGAAATCATTTGAGTTTCATTTTGATGCTTTGCGGGCGACGACAAAAATTTCTTCAGAAAAAAAAGTCTCTAAACAGAGGCTAATGACCCCATCCAACTTTAACGATTTAAGAACTTTGGAAACCCAAATCCAGTTCCGGTTCTCTAAGGTGGCCCCGCAGTGGAGGGAGCCGAGATCCCGTCTTCTCCCCCTTGCTGAAATTTCTTCCACTTTAAGCATCGCTTGCTCCAGAAGTTTTGTGAGGGTTTCCTTGGTAAAGTAAAAAAGATGTTCCCGTGGTTTGACCTGAAAAACTTTCGCCAGGAATGAATCCATGTTGGGAGTGGTGAGGCAGAGTAACCCGCTGGGTTTCAGCAGGGTCCGCACGAGGTGAAGCGTTTCCAACGGATTTGAGAAATGCTCGATCGAGTCATTCATCACCACGCAGTCAAAAGGTTCTTGAGACAAAGTCTTTGCCACAGAGGCATCAAAAAATCCTTCATGGATTAAAATATTGTTGTTGCGGCAGATTTCGCATGCCCTAGGGTTCGCTTCCATCCCAGCGATTTCCCAACCTCGTTTCTTAGCGCGGTTCAGGAATGTTCCCACATTACAGCCAATATCCAACATTTTCCCGGGACGGATCCTTTTTTCTATTTTGTCCAATGTCCGATTGAATTGTTTCTCGTCCACCGATCGGGTGTTTTCGTAATAGGAAACCACAGACGTTTCATTCTTCGCATATTGGCTCAAGATCGCTGACGGATGGTCTCTTGGATTGACAAAAACAAGGCCGCAAGTTTCGCATTGGACCAGTTGGTACCTGCCTTTTGTACAGACCCTTTTAAAATGCTCATCCTTCCGGCCGCAAAGAATGCAAGCCTGAAGCGTTTGCGAAGGCAAAGGTTCCCATGTGCAATCGGGATCAGGTTTCTGCAAAATTTTTCCCGTCAATCCGCCTCAGGGTTGTGAAATGCTCTTCCAATTTTAGCCGATTGATAAATTGAGGGTTTTCCCAATCGTCCCACGGAGCACTGATCAGTTTACCGTTGATACCATCCGAAAGGTTTGACAGTAAAAAAGCCGTCAATCTGGCCGCTTTTTCAGGCGGAACCCCGCCTTTTTTAATTTCTTTCTTCGTATTTTCTAAATAGGATTTTCCGGCTCTATCTCCTGCGATTAACGTCTGCTCATGAAAGCGTGTGATCACAAACCCTGGCGCAACAGCGTTCACGGCAATTCCTAAACTTAAGTATTCTTTGGCCAAATTCTCCGTTAAACGGACCACAGCGGTTTTAGAAGTCGCGTATGCGGAATAGTTCGGGAACGCGCTCGTTCCGCCGCCTCCGGAATAGTTCACAATTTTTGCGCTCCGGTTTTTCATGAGCGGCGCAAATAAAGCGCAAGAATAAACGGTCCCTAAAAAATTGATCCGGTGAGCCCGTTCAAATTCATTTAAATCAATGGCATCGAGACGTCCGATCGGCCCGAAAACACCTGCACAGTTCACGAGTCCATCCAGAAACCTAAATTTTTTCCGAGCCCAACGGGCAGTCCCCTGCACGTCTGTTTTGCGGCTGACATCCAAAACTTTTAGAACGACTTCCTGAGAGGTTTTCGTCCGAATCGCGTGCGCTGTTTTCTCCAAATCCTTTTTCGTGCGGGACGCAATCACAACCTTTGCTCCGGCCCGAGCGCACTCCTCCGCCACCACAGCTCCGATTCCCAAACTACCGCCAATCACCAAGATTCGTTTGCCGCTAAGCATGAAGGATTTCCTTGACGGGATCGCGTGAGTTGCTAGCCAATGGAGTCCGTCTTTAAGTTCGCCACGACCTTCGATCCTTCAAATTCTATCGAGTACGGAAGCCTAAAATACCCTTTTTTTTGCATGTATCGCGTCAGGTCCTTTTTTTTGTCGGGAGCATACAGCATTAGAAACCCCCCTCCTCCTGCGCCGATGATTTTTCCGCCCAGAACCCCATACTCTTTTTTCACGGTTTCATAGAGTTGATCCACTTCATCGGATGAAATTTTATTGGAGAGCAGCTTTTTACTTTGCCAGTGGCTGTCCATGAGATATCCAAAACGGTCAAAATCCCCATTTTCGATTGCTTTAAGTATCTGAATGCCCAACTCCTTGATTCGAAGCAAGTTTTCCTCCACTTGAACATGACGAGGAGAATCTTTGATCATGCCTTCATTTTGTTCCTGCAGCATTTCCATGGCGTCCCTTTTCTTTTGAAGATAATAGACATGGCAATTGGAAACCAGTTCCGCAATGGACCAAGAGGTCAAATGGAGGGGCCGTACTTGCACCTGTCCATCTTTGGCGATCTCTAAAATTGTCATACCGCCAAATGCAGCCATATACTGGTCCTGTTTGCCGATCCCTTTGGAAAGGATTTCAAGTTCTATCTGACAGGCTTCTTCCGCAATCTGGTTCAGCGAGGTATAGTTTTTTTTATAGGCATGGAGGGCTGTGAGGAGCCCAACCAGATAACAGCTTGATGACCCTAGACCCGTGGAAGCTGGGATATCGGCTAGAGAACTGATTTCCAAACCTGAATCAATCTCATGGAGTTTTAAAGCTTCTCGGGCCAACTCGTGTTTAAGTTGACTCGCATGCTCGACCGATTCACTTTTGGTGTAGTGAAGGATGATCCTCTTTTCCACAATGGGACGGTTCAACATCACGTACATATATTTGTCAATTCCCATTGCGAGGATAAAACCACCGTGTTTTTTGTAGAACGAAGGCAAGTCAGTTCCCCCGCCTCCCAACGTGATTCTAAATGGAGTTTTGGTTGCGATCATTTCATTTGAGATGCCGCATGTTGAGTTTTAGCATACGCTTCCGGAGTATCCAATGCGTAGCAGAAGCCGTTCATCTTATAGGAGTTCAACGCGAACCCTTCGCGAATTAATTTTGGAAAAATGTCATGTCCAAAGTCCGAAAAACCTTTTGGCAGCTGATGGAGAATTTCCGGTTCAAAGAGATAAATGCCCGCATTGACCCAAGGTCTTTCTGATTTTCCTTCAGAGAATTGGAGTATCCTGCCGCGGTGTCCTATTTGAAATCTGCCGCCGGCAATGGAACTGTTGGGGTTTTTGCGTATGTCAAAGACGGCAATGGTTCCCAGGCACCCGGATCTTTTATGGTTTTGAAGCATTTGAGTCAAATCGCAATCCGTCCAGTTATCGCCGTAGAGAACGAAAAAGGTCCCATCGGAAAATTCCGACTCGAGTTTTTTAAGAGCACCTGCGGTCCCCAGCAGTCTCGATTCATAAGAAAAACGGACCGAAACCCTCCGGCTTTGGTTGTTCCTGATGGTTCTTTTGATGTCTCCGGGCTGGGTGTGAAGATTAATCCATATTTTACGAATTCCATGGCTTTTAAGAAGCTCGAGGTTGCGGACCAAAAGGGGAATTCCCCCTACTTCCAGAAGGGGTTTGGGGCGATTGAGAGCAAGAGAAGCGATTCGAGTCCCCCGTCCAGCGGCTAAAACCAGAGCCTTGATTGATTTTACCATGATTTAGAAATTGGCATTTCATTGATGGGACACGACAACTCTACGGATATATTCTATCGAATTCTGCAGCCCATCTTCCAGGGTTGTTTTCGGTTTCCATCCCAGCTTCCGGGCTTTTCCGATATCGGCCAGGGTGACTTGGGCTTCCCCGGGTAAATCACGTTTAAAGATCGGCTTAATTCCAGTTTGAAGCATCTGATCAATCATGCGATAAACCTGAAGAATGGAATATTTTTTTCCGCTTCCCAGGTTATAGGTTTGCCCGATCGACCGCCTGTCTTTCAGGCAGAGAAGATGGAAGTCGTTGATATCGTCCACATAAATGAAGTCTCTCTTTTTTTGTCCTGTTCCATAAATGACCGGCCGTTGCCTTTTAAGGAGCTGGATGATGAAAGCACTCATCGCTGGCGGAATCGTTCTTCGGTAATCTTGCCGGGGCCCATAGACATTAAAATAACGTAAAGAAGTGCACGGGAGACGATAGTACCGTTGGTAAGCGGTGGCCAGGGCATGCGCCGCCAGTTTGCTCTGGGCATAAAAACTTTGCGGGCAAACCTCTTCTTCTGAGGTAGGGTATTGCGTGCATCCTTCGTAAAGAGCGGAGGATTCCGCAACGATCACTCTGGAAACGTTCGCTTTTCTGCAAGCTTCTAAAACATTCGCCGTTCCTCTCACGTTGATATCGGTCGTTTCAACAGGATCATTCTGACAGTCGCTGATACAGTTTTTTGCTGCGAGATGGAAGACGGCTTGAATGTTTCCAAAGAGAGAAACGATGGAAGGATCACGGATATCCCGTTTAAAGAACCGGACACTTTTGGGGACCTGTTTCTGTACTCCAGTGGCCAGATTATCAATTCCGGTAACGCGGTACCCTTCTCCGAGCAGTCGTTCAGCCAGATGGCTCCCAACAAATCCAGCTGCCCCTGTGATGAGGATGTTCCGGATTTTCATTGATAAAGATGCGGCCTGTTAAAGGGATTAAAGCTTAAACCCTGCTTTTTGACCGTCATCATAGAAGATCTTGACTGTTTCTAAGCTGACATCATATAAGTCTTTTCCCATATTGCCAAGCTTTTTGATGATGTCCGGGGTCACGGTGATAATGTGGCATCCGCATTCCTGGGCCTGAATGACGTTTATGAATTCTCGGGAACTGGCCCACAGGAGTTCGCTTTTGGGGAGTGCTTTTAGGATTTGGGCCGATTCTTTCATCATCGGAACGGGGTCGACGCCCGTATCGGCAATTCGTCCCGCAAATACGGAAACAATTGAAGAAACATTGGGTTCCAGGACTTGTGAAACTTTTTTAACTTGTTCCAGAGTCAGAATCGCCGTAATATTCATGGGAATGCCTTCTTTGGCCAGTTTTTGAATCAGCGGACCCGTAAACGTTCCTTGGGTATTGATCACGGGGATTTTGACATGGACATTCTTGGCCCAGCTGTGGATTTTCCGGGCCTGCCGTTCCATTTCAGGGAACTCATCGGAGAAAACTTCAAAAGAAATTGAGACGTCCTTAATCTGGGAGAGAACTTCCTTTGCAAATTTCTCATACTCAGTCACACCGGCTTTCCTCATGAGCGTTGGGTTGGTGGTAAAACCGTCCACAAGACCGTTCTTGTAGGCCGCCACCATTTCATCCAGATTCGCTCCGTCCGCATAGATTTTAATTTTGAGAGATTTTTTCCCTTGCATTTGTGTTGTGCTGCCTTTAGATTCAATAGTAGATGATGTTGTCATAGTTTACCTCTTTTGATAGACTCCCATTTCATCTCGTGAGCTTTCAGATCGGGGTGCGTGACCAGGAGATGCCATAGGGTGGATTGAAAAGATTCTACGTGAGCCGTAATGGTCCGGGGGTTAACGGTAGGGATTTTGATGCAGCAGTCGGCCATTTTCGCTGTGGCACCGCCCTCAGGCCCCACGATGCCAAAAATTTTAGATCCAATTTTTTTTGCATATTTGAGAGCCGTTACAATATTTAAACTGATATTTTTTTCACGATTTCCCCCACCGACAGAAAAAACAAAGACCGCATCATTTTTGGAAAGCGTGCTCCCTTTTAGCCATTCGGAAAAAACCGTGTCCCAACCTTCATCATTGATCCGGGCGGTTAATTCTGCCACGTTATCGGTTGGGCAGTAGCACTCGATCCCGGCGATTTTACGGAAGTCATTGACTGCGTGAGAAGCATTGGCTGCGTTGCCGCCGACCCCAAGGAAAAAAATCCGGCCGTGGTTTTGACTGATCAAACGGATCCCTCGGGCCAACTTTTCAATCTGGGACGGTTCGAGCCGTGCGACAATTTGAGATGTTTCTTTGAGATACTTTTGACTGTACGACACCTGTTATTTGACCTTTTTCAAAGCGTCTTTAAAGTAAGGGATCGTTTTGGACAGGCCCATTTTGAGAGTGATTTTGGGAGCCCATCTGAGCGTTTTTTTCGCCAAAGAGATGTCTGGACAACGAACCTTGGGATCATCGATCGGTAAAGGCCGATAAATGATTTTACTTTTGCTTTTAGTCAGGCTCCGAATCGTTTCGGCCAGCTCAAGGAGTGTAATTTCTTCCGGATTTCCGATGTTAACCGGAAAATTCACGTTGGAGAGAAGCAGCTGGTAAATCCCACGGACGAGGTCGTCCACATAACAGAGACTTCTGGTTTGAGAACCGTCGCCGTAAACGGTGATGGGTTTGTTTTTAAGCGCCTGCGTTACGAAGTTAGGGACTGCGCGCCCATCCTCCAACCGCATGCGGGGTCCATACGTGTTGAAGATTCTGACAATCCGGATGGGAATTTTATGGTAGCGATGGTAGGCCATCGCCATGGCCTCTGCGAACCGTTTGGCTTCATCATAAACGCCGCGAGGACCCACCGGGTTAACGTTTCCCCAATAACTTTCATTTTGAGGGTTGATCAGAGGATCGCCGTAGACTTCCGAAGTGGACGCGAGCATAAAAATCGCTTTCTTTTCCTTGGCAAGCCCCAGAGTTTTGTGCGTTCCGAGCGATCCCACTTTTAAAGTCGGAATGGGGAATTTTAAGTAATCGACCGGACTGGCCGGGCTCGCAAAGTGAAGGACCGCATCAATTTTTCCCGGAAAATGAACGAAGTTTGTCACGTCCTGGTTTACGAAGAGAAAATTTCCGTTCCCAAAGAGATGTTGGATATTGGGGAGGCTTCCGGTGACCAGATTATCAACACAGATCACTTTATGGTTTTCTTTGAGCAGGTATTCGCAAAGATGGCTTCCAAGGAATCCGGCGCCGCCGGTAATCAGGACCCGCACGACTTAAACCGTTTTCCTTCCCACCGAGAGATAGTGGAACCCGAGATTTTTCATCGCCTCCGAATCAAAGAGGTTCCGGCCGTCAATGAGGGTGGGATGGTTGAGAGTTTTTTTGATTCTTTTTAAGTCCATTTTGGCGAATTCGGGCCATTCGGTAATAATGGCAAGGCAGTCGGCATTCTCAGCAGCCTCATAGACCGATCTCTTAAAAGTGACATTTTGCAATATTTTTTTCGCATTCGGCATCGCAATCGGATCATAGGCCTGGATCTTGGCGCCGCGTTCCTGGAGCATGTGGATGATATCAATGGCGGGAGCAAAACGCATGTCATCGGTGTTCGGTTTAAAAGCAAGGCCTAAGATTCCGACGGTTTTTCCCTGAATGATCCAGAGAGCTTCTTCCACTTTGCGGATAAAATGAAGTTTCTGCTGCTCGTTCACTTTTCGGACACTTTCAAGGATATCAAAATCCACGCTCAGTTTTTTGGAAATCCAAAGGAAGGCTTCCAGGTCTTTGGGGAAACAAAAACCTCCGAACCCACAGCCGGCATTGAGAAAAGATCTTCCGATCCTCTTGTCCATCCCCATTCCTTCCGCTACTTGTTCAATATTGGCTCCCACTTTTTCGCAAATGTTAGCCACCGAGTTGATATAAGATATTTTAGTCGCCAGAAAAGAATTGGACGCGTGTTTGATAATTTCCGCGCTTTTGGGGTCTGTGAACAGAATGGGAGCGTTCAAGGGAGCATAGAGAGCGCGCATGGCCTCTTTGGCCTTGTTGGATTCCACTCCCACCACGATCCGGTCGGGTTTCAGAAAATCATGAACCGCAGATCCTTCGCGTAGAAACTCCGGATTAGATACAACGTCAAATGGCACTTTCTTTTTATCGTAACGCAGGATCGTTTTTTTCACCCATTCGCAGGTTTCCACCGGAACCGTAGACTTTTCCACGATCACCAGATATTTTTTTAAATTGGTCGAAATCTGCCGTGCCACATTCTCAACGTAAGAAAGGTCCGCGGACCCGTCCGAACGAGGCGGTGTGCCCACAGCAATGAAAGCAAACTGAGCTTTCTCGATCCCTTCGGCAATCGAGGTGGAAAATGTCAGCCGTTTGAGTTTAACATTTTTGCGGACCAGCTCTTCAAGACCCGGCTCATAAATCGGCATCTGACCCTTCTTTAAAAGGGCGATTTTCCTCACATCGGAGTCCACACAATTTACGTGGTGCCCAATCTCTGCAAAACAGGCTCCCGAGACTAGCCCAACATATCCTGTTCCGATCATACAAATATTCATAGTTTTATTTCCTTTTGCAATTTACTTGTTCAACTCTGGCAGTTCTTCAAGAAAACTTATGATGGCTTCCTGCCAGGTTCTCATCTTGGGAAACTGGTTGAGTTTCCAGACAAAATTTTCTAAAGGGCAATATCCCGGTCGTCTTGCCGGTAGTTTCAAGCTAGTTTGAGTCCCTTTTTTGATCATGCTGGCTTTCTTTCCCAGGGATTGAGCGATAAATCGGGATAGCTCGAACCGACTACAATAACCTTCGTTGACCAGATGGTAGATCCCATAGGTATGTTTTTCAATCAGAATGGACAAGGCTAAAGCCAGATCTTTTGAGTTCGTCGGGCTATTGACAATATCGGTGGCCGCGGTAATGGGGTCATTCTCCAGTACGCAGCGAGCCACACGGTTTACAAACGTGGACCGGATCTTTCCATAAACCAATGCGGTGCGCACGATATAAAATCTCCGGAGGAGTGTTTGGACAAACTTTTCTCCCCAGAGTTTTGAAATTCCATAATGGTTCACCGGGTCCGGAGTATCCAATTCCGTATACGGCGATTTTTTTTTGCCGTTAAAAACCTGATCGGTGGAGACATAAAGCAGTTCAGTATCAAATCTTTGACAGGCTAAAGCGAGGTTCCGGGTCCCAAGCGCATTGGCCGTATATGCGGTGGTGGGATCTTTTTCGCAATCGTCCGGATTCGAAAGCGCTGCCAAATGAACCACGCAGTCAGGATTGATCTGGGACACGACCTGGGAAGTTGTTTCTAAATCGATGATATCCAGGGTGCGCCACTGGGTCAAAGAGACAAAGTCTGGTTTTTTTCGGCCAATCCCCCAGACCTCGTGCTGATCTTTCAAGGTCTGCCAAAGGTCATATCCCACGAGACCGGACGTCCCCGTAATCGCAATTTTCATATCAATGAGTGTACTGTTTTTTAATGTATTTCCGATAGGCCGTCCGGGTTCTAATTTTTTGCCACCAACTTGGATAGTCCTGATACCACCGGACCGTTTCCTTCAAACTTTCGTCAAAACTTTTTTCCGGTTTCCATCCCAGTTGACGAATCTTGGAAGAATCCAGAGAATAGCGGAGATCATGACCCGGTCGATCTTGCACGTACTGAATCGAAGCGTCGGACTGCTCCAGGATTCGGATCAGTTTTTTTGCCAATGCGATGTTTTGGGTCTCCACGCCGCTTCCGATATTGTAAACTTCTCCGATTTGACCGCGCTCGAAGACACGCTGGATCGCCCTGCAATGGTCCAGGACATGAATCCATTCCCGAACATTTTGTCCGCGGCCATAGACCGGTATTTTTTTATGTTCCAACAGATTCGTGATAAAAAGCGGAACAACTTTTTCCGGAAACTGGAAAGGGCCAAAATTGTTGCAGCAACGTGTGATAATAACCGGCATTTTGTGGGTCACCCAATAAGACCGGCAGAGAAGGTCCCCTGCGGCTTTGGAAGCCGCGTAAGGGCTATTGGGGGCTAAGGGCGAGGTTTCTTTGAACGACCCTTTTTCAATGGATCCGTAGACTTCGTCCGTTGAGATATAAATAAACTTTTTAACTTTTTCTTGCCGGGCGCTTTCCAGGAGATTTTGGGTCCCTAATACATTTGTTTTCAAAAAAATCTGACTATCGTGGATGGATCGATCCACATGAGTTTCCGCCGCGAAATGAAAAACAGTATCCACCTTCTTCATCAGTGCGCTGACCGTTCTTCGGTTTCCAATATCTCCTTTGACAAAGCGAATCCTGGAATTTTTGAAGTCTTGATTGACCCTGCTGGCTGCGTAAGTTAACCGATCCAGATTGAGAATCGTATCCTGAGGATAGACACTGGACCAGTGCCGGATAAAATTAGATCCGATAAACCCCGCTCCGCCTGTGACTAATACGTTTGCCATCGGTTGCTTTCAGAGAAAAATTCAACGGTTTGTTTGAGGCCTTGTTCGAATGGAACCGGAGACTTGGGTTTCAAGTCTCCGGAGATTTCTGACGATGTTTCTTTTTTTCCGGTCGGAAAGTCATCCGAGACTTTCACATTTTCCCCCATGCCTACGAGAGTTGCAACGATGTGAGAGCCGATGAACCCGGCTCCTCTTATGACCAGCCAAGGCGGCACCTTAGGGGACTTCCACCCGGGAAGAGTCCCCGATCATGATTCGGTATGCGGAAGGTTGGGAGGAGGACTTGATCACGGTCGCATTTTGGCCAATCAGCGAACTTTCAATTCTTCGGACATTTTCGATCCGGGAATTTTCCAGAACAATCGAATGTTCCACTTCACAGTTTTCAAGGGTGGTATGGTGATAGACGGATGTATACGGGCCAACGTAAGAATTTTTAATGACGGAATGTTCGCCGATCATCACCGGTCCGCGGATTCTGCTCCCGAGGATCTTCGCATTTTTTTCGATGATGACATTGCCTTCAATTTTACTCTTGGAGTCCACAGTTCCCCCATTGCGAGGTTTAATGGACTCAAGAACTAGCCGGTTGGCTTCAAGAAGATCTTCAAGTTTACCGGTATCTTTCCACCACCCCGTGACCACATGCGGCGTAACGGTATATTTTTTATCGATCAGATACTGGATGGCGTCTGTAATCTCCAACTCGTTTCTCCGGGAAGGCTTGATCTTGGAAACCGCTTCAAAAATGTGTGAATCAAACATGTAAACGCCAACTAAGGCCAGGTTTGACTTGGGTTTTTTAGGTTTCTCCTCTAAACGCTTCACTTTGCCATGTGAAAGTTCAGCCACTCCGAACTGTTCCGGGTGAGAAACGGGAGCCAAAAGAATCTGAGCGTTCGGACGTTTCTCCTCAAAGTCTTTAACAAACGATTCAATCCCGTCCCGGAGAAGGTTGTCGCCTAAGAACATGACAAAGTTGTCACGGCCGATAAAATTTTGTGAAATTTTCACCGCATGAGCCAAACCCAAAGGGGCTTCTTGAGGAATATAAGTCACTTTCAGTCCCCAAGCGCTTCCATTTCCCACACTCGCTTTGATTTCTGAGTGGGTATCCCCCACGACAATTCCCACCTTGACGATTCGAGCCTTTGCGATGGCTTCCAGGCCATAAAAAAGAATAGGTTTATTGGCGATAGGGACCAGTTGTTTTGCGCTCGTATGCGTGATGGGCCTGAGACGAGTCCCTTTTCCGCCGGAGAGAACCAGTGCTTTCATAGCTGAGAAGTATATCAAAAAACTATCGGTAAATCTAACAGGGTGTTCTTGCCGTTCTCTATCAGAATGTGCTAACATCGCAGGCATGTCTGAACGGAAGCAAACACCTAAAATGCTATTGACAGGTCCTCGTTCCCGGTTGGGATCCAGGCTCCTGGAAGCGGCTCAAAAGAAAGGATGGGTGACGGTCGGCCTGGATCGGATTCAAACGGAAGGATTTCTCACAGCGGACATTACAGACAGGAAAAAAGTTTTTGAAGCGATCCGAAACGAAACTCCGGACGTGGTCGTTCACACGGCCGCATTCACCAATGTTGACGCATGCGAACGCGAAAAAGACGCCGCCTGGAACATCAACGTGTTAGGGACTGAAAATGTCGCATTGGCCTGTCAAGAGGTCGGGACTCGATTGATTCACGTGTCAACTGATTTTGTGTTTGATGGTCAGGCAGGTCCTTATTGTGAAGACGATCAGCCTCTCCCTATCAATGTGTATGGGCATACCAAGTGGGAATCCGAAAAAAAAGTAAAAGAGATTTGTCCGGAGGCCTTAACGGTGCGGATCTGCGCACCGTATGATTGGAACACGGTTGCTGCGCCCAATTTCATCATGTGGCTGGTCCAGCAGTTGCGCTTAAAATCCAAAGTCAGGATTTTCACTGATCAATGGAACACGCCTGCCTACCTTCCTCAGGTTTCTCAAACGATCTTGGATTGTTTTGAAAAAAAATTAAGCGGAATCTTGCATCTTTCAGGCAAAGAATTTATAAGCCGATACGATTTCGCTCTGAAGGTTTGCCGAATCTTCCAAATGGATGAGGCGTTAATCTCTCCCTGCACTTCAACCGAGTTCAAACAGGTCGCCCGGAGGCCTTTAAAAGCCGGGCTCAAAGTTGAACGGATCGAAAAATTACTCGGGATCCCAATGCTCCGGGCCGATGAAGGCATTCGTTTAACTTTTGAACAAGCGCACCCCTAAACTTCTTTACTGAGAATGCGTCTCTCTCCACGGGTAAAATTCCGACTCCCGATGCGTATTGGTTGTCTTTTCCCGGTTCACCCGGTCCAGCTTGAGTTCCAAGTTAAATAGAAAATCAATCACGCCTGTCCTTTCTCGGAACTGAAAGGAAAAATCCCAGCAGCGCCATTCTTTCCTGACAAAAATGTCCTCTTCGACGAACTGCGCTTTATAGGTGCTAAAGACATTGGTGTTGGTGTAAAAGAGGAAGGTGCGCAACGTGCCTTCAAGTTTCCAGGTCTTAAAGGCGTTCCACCGTACAGACTGCCGGAGTTCAAACTGATTGTCAGTCGAGGACTTGTAAGTGGTGGCGATGGAATAATAATCTTGCCCCAAAGTGCGCTGGCCTAAAACAAGTTCGCTTTGCGTGCTGAGAGGATGCATGGACCCTGTGAGAGAATCATAAAGGGAATATTCTTCCCTGAAAAAAAACTCCAGGTTTCTTTCGGGATCAAATGAGATTTCGCCCCGCAGAGGGCGGTAGTTTTTCGGTTCTAAGAAAACGAGAGGGTCGCCCTTGTTCCGGGGGAGGTTGTGAGCCGTATCCAGACGGATCGAAACAGAATTTGAAGGTCGAATCGATGACAAAACGCTTAAGGAATGGTCTTCAATGCCCTGGTCATCCCCCGTGTTGTTTTCAAGCCGCTGAGTCAAATTGTAGGTCAGGTCAATGTTCGACCACCGAGAAAGCTTTTGACGCAGGATCCCTTGACCGGTGACCTTCTGAAGAAAAGGATCCTGCCCCTCAGCCTGCTGGGGCATATCCGTCCAGAAATTTTCGATGGTTAATTTGGGAGTGAAACTGGTATTTCTGGGAATCACGTTGAAACTGCGTAAGAAGGTGGCTTGCGCATCGGATTCGCGCCGATAATCCCGGGAAAGACTCTGCCCTTCGAATGAAGTTCCTGCAAAACGGTTGGTGGCGGAAAAAGACAGGATTTTATCTATTTTTCCAAATCCAAGAGACGACTGGCGTTGGTTAAATTCGACGCGAGGAGCGGAAACATCCTGAGCGTAAAATTTGTTGCTGAGGGGATCAAACAAGTCCGTCCGCTCCGCAAAAATCCTCAAAAGATTGTTTTTTTTCTGGTAGGTCAACGCGGTATTTGATCTCATGTCACGAACCACCCGGTTAAAATCTTCACGAAAGAAATCATTCGGAAACTGGTCATCGGACAGGCGGTTGGCATTGGTCTGAAAAATCATGTTCGAGGACAGTTTTTGCCAATGAGAGAGACGGACGTTCCACCGTTCTTGTTGAGCGATGTTGTCCTGGATATGGTATCCATAAAAGCTTCCCTTCATTTGGTCCCCTACATAGTAGTCAAATTCCCCTCCGGTCCCCACGCCCCTGCGGGAAAGATAGTCAAGATAAACCCTCGCGTACGAGTCTTGGGAGTAAGGATACCCCCAGATTGTCCGCACAAAAGCTCCTTCGGATTGGTTACTCCCTGGAAAGAATTGGAATGAGAGTTGTCTCTGCCCAAGAGGGTAATAGTAATACGGCAGGTACAGGACAGGAACGGGACCAACCCGGAAGATCGCGTTCTGGACTGCCAGACTTTTCCCGGGGAATACTTTTATTTTGTAGCCGTAGAGATGATATTTGGACAGGTCCGTCTCACATGTTGAAAGCCGTGCTCTTTGCAGAAAGTAGTTCCCTTGACCGTCCCGTTCGGCTTTTTCAGCTGCAAAGATCCACGATCCAAAAGATCCTTGCGCATCCAGAAGTTGAGCCTTTCCGGTTTCCGCTTGGTAAGATATGAAACGGCTGTGGATCTCGTCTCCCTTTACATCCGTAAACCGGACATTCCCCCAGGCGGATAAACCCTGTTCAGGAATATTAAACACCGCATAGTCGGAGTAAAAGGTAAAGGAACTTTGTTGGACCTTAACGTTGCCTGTGGCCGTGATGACCTGATCATTCTCACGGTAGTCAAGGCTATCAGATTCAAAATGGATCGGAGAACGGAAGGAATCCGTTGAAGAGGGAGCTAAATAAGGTTGGGTGGCTGCCTCAAGAAAAGAGCATTGAACTACGAGATATGCAAAAAAAAAACGACGCGTTTCACTCTCACTCCCAAAAGAGAAGGCCCGCTCCAACCACACCCAGTTTCTCGTCATATTGAGAGATGCTGACTCGGAGTGAGACCAGAGGAGTTTTAAATGCTCGCATTGCCAAGGTATGAAGCGCAGGCTTTAGGATCCAAGAACGGGCTTTAGAAACTCCTCCGCAAAGAATAATCCGGTCCGGATTAAAGAGATTGACCAGATTGGAGAGCGTGCATCCTAAAATTTCCCCTGCCTCATCCCAAATTTGCCTGCAGTATCCATCTCCTTGGGCGGCAGCTTCTTCTATCGTCTCGGGATTGAGTTCAATCCCTTTTGATTTAGATAATATTTTCTTTAAAATCGGCGCCAAACCCTTCTTCAACCCGTCTTGGGCCGTTTGGATCAGTCCCCAAGCTCCGATCATGCTTTCCGTACATCCGAAATTTCCGCACTTGCAAGGCCGTCCCCGGTATTCGATGGTCATATGCCCAATCTCGCCGGCAGAACCCCTGGAACCCCTAAAAAGTTTTCCGTTTAAGATAATGCCCCCGCCGATCCCGGTGCCTAACGTGAGACAGATCAGATTCTTGCAATCTTTTTTCGCGTCCAGGCAATACGCCCCCCAAGCGGCACAATTGGCGTCATTTTCTATCAGGAGGGGATAGGGAAACTCTTTCGAAAGAATCTGCTTTAAGGGAACCTGTTTCCAATTCAAGTTGGGTGAGAAACGGACGATTCCTTTTTGCTGGTCGACATCCCCTGCAATGCCCATTCCTATTCCGAGGATTTCACTCACGCGCGATTCTTTCAGGAATTTTTTAAATTCCTTGCCGATTCCGCAAATAACCTTCTGAGGCGCTTCAGTAAAATTTACAGGCACGCGTTTTGAGTAGAGGATCGCGCCCGAGGGTTCAATCAGAGCGAGCTTTAAGTTGGTTCCTCCGCAATCCGCTCCCAGAACCAGTTTTTGTTTACGGGTCATATCTTTAAGAATCCATTTCTCGCTTCAGATCGCCAACTAAATAGAAAGATCCTGTGGCCAGAATCCAGGAACCGGGCCAGGTTTGGATGCGGCTCTGTAAGTTCAGCCATAATTGATGAACAGAATCATAAGAAGAGCAAGGGATATTCGGACCCCATTTTTGGACCAGGCCCTGGATGGAACCGGGCAGGGTCGTCCTCACGGTAGAAAGACGGGGAATCAGCACCTTTGAAATCTTAAGATGCTTCAGGATTGATTTGAGCATGTTCTGGACATTTTTATCTTTTAAGGCATTGAAAATGAGAATGCACTTGTGGTCTTTGAGTTTCGTTTTTAGAATGGAAGTCATGAGCGCGTTCACAGCCGCGGGGTTGTGGGCGCCATCCATGAGAACTGGAATCATGATTTGTTTTGATTCGATTTTTTTCCATTCGAACCGTCCGGGCAAAGACACATTTTGCAGACCTCGAAGGATGGAAGGTCTGTCGATGGGCCACCCTTGGGCTTTTAACATTTTAGCCGCACGGATCACAAGAGCGATATTTTGACCCTGGAAATTTCCTTTGAGTGCGCACAGACGCTCCAAGTTCTTATCTCGGGGACGGTTCCTCACCCTCAGCAATGGAATCTGCAGCTGCCTGCATGTGCGGATGATCGGTTTTAAAGCGGCGCCGGAGACTTGAGTAATGCAAGTGGTGCCGGTCTTTAGGATCCCTGCTTTTTCTCGTGCAATTTTTTGAACCGTGTTTCCCAAAAAATTCGTATGTTCCAGAGTGACATTGGTAATGATCCCGATCTCAGGGCTCGGGATCACATTGGTCGCATCCCACTTGCCTCCAAGCCCGACTTCTACGATTCCTAACTCAACTTTTTTTTGGGCAAAGTGACAAAAAGCAACAGCGGTCAGCATTTCAAAATAGGTCACCTCAGGTTCCATGCGCTTCGCCTGGACTCGGATCCGGTTCACCCAGTAAGACATTTCATTTAGGGAGATGTTCCGGCCTTCAACTGAAATACGTTCTGCCAAGTTCAAGAGGTGAGGAGAGGTATAGAGGCCCGTCACCACTCCTGAGGAACGGAGGATGCTTTCCAGCATCGCGCAGACAGACCCTTTGCCGTTGGTTCCCGTTACGTGAATGCTTTTAAACTTTTTTTCCGGATGCCCTAATATTCTCATGAGGGCCTGGATCCGTTCCAGGCCTGGGTGGAGTCCCCTGAGAGCGATGGTGTTTAAATATTTTTGAGTTTGGGTCCAACTCATGGGCAAGGCCGATATGGGTCAATCCTACAAGGGATTTTTGGCAAAGAATTTTAGGAAGAAAGCGAGTTTTGACTTCAAATTTTTTCTTTCCACGATACAGTCAATCATCCCGTGTTTCAACAAGAATTCAGACAGTTGAAATCCTTCCGGCAATTTTTGACGGATCGTTTGTTCAATCACGCGCGGACCTGCAAAAGCGACCAAGGCTTTCGGCTCGGCAATCAAGATATCTCCTAAGGTTGCGAAAGAAGCCGTAACTCCGCCGGTCGTTGGGTCACAGAGGATGCAAACGGCCAGGATGCGCGCTTCGTGCAAACGGGCGAGTGCTGAAGAAGTCTTCGCCATCTGCATCAAAGAAAGAATCCCTTCTTGCATCCGCGCACCTCCCGATGAACAAACCAAAACAATCGGAACTTTAAGTTTTAAGGATCTCTCGATTGAGCGGGTCACTTTTTCGCCCACAACCGAGCCCATGCTTCCGCCCATAAAATCAAAATCCATTACGGACAGGACGACCGGAATATTGCCGATGACAGCATCTCCGCACACCACGGCGTCCAGATGTCCGGTCTTTTTTAATTCAAGCTGGCACTTGTGGGCATAGGAAGACTTGTCTTTGGAGTGAGGGTGGTGGGGTGAAGGATCCACAAATTTCAGAGGATCTTCCGAGGCATAGTGACCGTCAAACTCTTGGAATAAATAAGACCCATCCCCTTGGGTGTCCGCAAGCATTTCAATCCTTTCCTTGGCAGACATCCGGAGATAGGAATGACACTTAGTACAAATCTTCAGATTCTCGTCCAGATCCTTTTTGTAAATAATCTGGTCGCACGTTGGGCATTTGATCCAGAGACTTTTTACATGCTCGGTCACCGACGGATTATTTTTTTTCAAAGCATAGACCTCTAGGATAGCTCGATTATTTTGAGATGGCTTTCGCAAACGGTATCATAAAATTTTTTGCACTTTGAATCAAGGCGGTAGGGCCTTTCTTTCCCTCCATCGCATTTAAAAGGGCTGAGGCAATAATAAAGCCGTCCACATTTTTTCCCAGATCATGGATGTGACTGGGTTTGGAAATACCAAACCCGAGCAGCAGGGGCCCGGAAGAGGATTGTCTCACCTGTTTCAAGAAAGACTGGATGGGACTTAAAGGCAGACTTTTTCTGGCCCCAGTGACTCCAGTGACCGAGACACAATAGAGAAATCCCGAAGAAGCCTTCGCGATTTTTTTTATGCGACTGAGCGGAGAGGTCGGAGCCACCAAGTAGATGAGGGCCAGACCCCTGTTACCGAAGATGGAACGGACTTCAATGCCTTCTTCCGGAACCAGGTCGGGAATGATCACTCCGTCAAAACCCGCCCGGGACAGGTCGACGGCGGACTGCCTCCATCCCCTCGTAAACAGAGGGTTCGCATAACTCATCAAAATTAAAGGTACCTGGGACTTTTTCCGGATCGATTGGCCCAGACGCATCACTTTTTTCCAGGTGATTCCATTTATGAGCGCCGCTTCCGAAGATTTCTGAATGGTGGGACCGTCCGCGATCGGATCAGAAAAGGGAAATCCGATTTCAAAAAAATCCACACCGCAATCGCTTAATGCCAGTATGAGCTGTTCGGTAACGGCCAGAGAAGGGTATCCGGCCGTTAAAAAAACGGAAAGAGCTTTTTTCCTTTTTCGCTTCAGATCTTCAAACGCGCATGCAATTCGATTCATCGCGTGACCCTCAGAAGCCTCTGGACTTCCATCACATCTTTGTCTCCCCTGCCAGAGAGGCAAACAATCACCGAATCCTTGGAGGTGAACTGGGGGGTCAATCTTTTTAAGATTCCGATCGCGTGGGCCGGTTCTAAAGCGGGCAAGATCCCTTCGGTGCGTGACAGAAGCAGAAATCCTTCCAGCGCTTCTCGGTCGGTTGCGGTTAAATATTTTGCCCGTCCCGAATCCTTATAGAAGGAATGTTCCGGTCCGACTCCGGGATAATCCAGGCCTGCGGAAATGGAATGGGTGGACTCAATTTGCCCATCCGAATTTTGCAAAACATAGGATAACGCTCCGTGCAAGATCCCTGGTTTGCCTTTGCAAAGGGACGCGGCATGCTTTTGAGTTTGAAGCCCTTTGCCCCCTGCTTCAACACCAAAGAAACGGACGTGGGAATCCTCATAGAAAGGATGGAAGAGACCCATGGAATTGGAGCCGCCACCAACGCAAGCCACCAAAGCTCTGGGAAGTTTGCCTTCCTGATCAAGGATTTGTTTCCTGGCTTCTTGTCCGATAACTGATTGAAAATTTCTCACCAGGACGGGGTAGGGATGAGGCCCAACGACGGACCCCAGGACATAGAAGGTGTCGCGAACATTAGTGACCCAATCTCTCATCGCCTCGTTGATTGCGTCTTTCAGAGTCCGGCTTCCTGAACGGACCGGGATCACCTGGGCGCCTAAAAGTTCCATCCTAAAAACGTTGAGAGCTTGTCTGCGGACATCCTCCTCCCCCATATAAACCTGGCACTGGAGCTTGAAGAGTGCCGCTGCCGTGGCCGTAGCAACGCCGTGCTGTCCCGCACCCGTTTCCGCAATGACCCTCTTTTTGCCTAAAAGTCGCGCGAGCAAACATTGCCCCAAAGTATTGTTGATTTTGTGTGAACCCGTATGGGTCAAGTCTTCTCTTTTCAGGTAAATTTTAGGGCCGTTAAGGCAACGCGTAAGGTTTTTGGCAAAGAAAAGTGGCGTGGGTCTGCCCGCGTAGTGTTTAAGATAACCTTTAAGTTCTTTCTGAAATTCAGGATCCCGGGCAACGGAATGGTACGAATGTTCCAGTGTCTTTAAAGCGCTGACCAGGGTTTCAGGAACGTAGCTTCCCCCAAACCGGCCAAAATACCCTCTCGAATCAGGAATGGATTTTTTTCTCATACACTTTTAGCAATTGTGATAAAAGATTTCATTTTGTCCCAGTCTTTTTTTCTGGGATGTCCTTCTTTTTCGACTCCGCTGGCAACGTCCACGCCCTGGGGTTCAATTTCAAGAATCGCCTGTTTGACATTTTCTGGTTTCAGGCCCCCCGCGATGAAAATGGGAAGGCCATAAGCTTTTGCCTCGACTGCCAGGCTCCAATCAAAACTTTCTCCGGTTCCCCCGCTTTGGCCCGGACGATAGGTATCCAGAAGAAGTTTATCAGCGACCCCCTGAAATTCGGGCAACTTCTGAAGCGACTCTTCTGATTCAACTCTCACTCCCTTCCAGAGCGGGAGATTGAACTTTAATTTTAGTTCGGCCATTTGTTCCTTCGTCTCTTCTCCATGCAGCTGAAGAAAATGGAGCGGGACTTTTTTTAAGATTTTTTCCAGGAGAGACGGGTCCGGGTTGATGAGGACCCCCACCACCTTTACAAAAGAAGGCAGGCTTTGTGCGATCTCTTGAGCTTTTTCGATGCTCACTTTTCTGGGACTTTCCGCACAGAAATTGAGCCCGATAAAGTCCGCTCCCAGATTGGCCGCCCACTTGGCGTCTTCAGGATTAGTAATGCCACAGATCTTGACGAGAACGATCTTAAGAGGCGGCATTAGTTTTTTCCAGCCTCAACAAAGGTTTTCAAGGTTTGCAGCGGGTTGGAACTTCTTAAGATCGATTCCCCGATGAGGACAGCCTGGGTTCCCGACTTTCTTAAAGCCCGGATCGACTCGGGAGATTGGATCCCGCTTTCCGAAACGACACAAATGTTGCTGGGAATTTTCTCGCGGAGCTTGAAGGTGGTCTCAAGATTTACCGTGAGGTTTTTTAAGCTTCGATTATTGATCCCAATCAAAGCGGGGTTCTTTTTAAGCACCCTTTCCAGTTCCGCTTCGTCATGAATTTCAACGAGGGATTCGACCCTCAACTCTTGGCATAGATCCATTAAATCGGAAAAAGTTTTTTCATCCAGGATCGCTGCGATCAATAAAACGCAGGAAGCCCCTTGAAGTTTGGATTCATAAATTTGATAAGGATCAAAAATAAAGTCCTTGCGCAAAAGAGGCAATCGCGTCACTTGTTTCACCTCCTGCAAATGAGCAAGCGACCCTTGAAAAAAATTTTCTTCGGTCAAGACCGAGATCCCTCGGGCTCCGGCTTTCTCATAGCAATCTGCCAGTTGAATCGGATGATATTCTTCCATCAGGAGTCCTGCGCTGGGACTCGACTTCTTCATTTCAGCAATGACGGACACTTCCCCAGGGAATCGAATCGAACGGATCAGTGAGGGGACTTCTTTGAGAGTTCTGCACTGGGACATCAAGTTTTCCAGAGATAATTTTTTTTTTGATGTTTGAAGGGACTTTTGTTTGACCGCAACAATGGTATCCAAAATATTCATGCGATGGGGGCCTGGCTGACCGCAATCAATTTTTCCAGTTTTTCAAGCGCCGCTCCGCACCGAATGGATTCTTGCGCCCGTTGGACTGCCAGCTTCAACGCGCTGCCAGAAAAGGAGGTCTTGGAGGATTGGGCTTTCTCCGCACAGAGGAGTCCCAAGGCAGCATTGGCGATCACGACATTTCCAAACGCACTTTCTTTTCCCGACAGAACTTCTCTTAAAAATTGGGCATTGGTCTGAATGTCTCCGCCTTTGAGAGTATCCTTTTTTACCTTCGGCAATCCAAAGTCTTTGGGAACCAAGATCCTGCTTCGAATCTTGCCGTGCTGGATTTCAAGGATCTTGCACTTTCCAGAAAGAACAACTTCATCATGTCCGTCTTCATGCAAGACCATGGCGCAATATTTTTGACCCCGCTCGATTTTTACCAAGGCTCTGGCGATGATTGAGACCCATTTTATTTGAGGGACCCCAATCACCTGAGCGTTGGTTCTGGCAGGGTTTACGAGCGGTCCCAAAAAATTGAAGACGGTCCTAACTCCCAACTCCTTCCGGACCGGAGCTACATTTTTCATTGCCGGATGATAGAGAGGAGCAAAAAGAAAGGTAATACCGATTTCCCTTAAACATTTTTCAGAAACCTCTCTGGGCATGTCAATTCTAACCCCAAGCGCTTCCAAGACGTCCGCGCTTCCGCATCGGCTGGAGACGGATCGGTTGCCGTGTTTAGCGACCGGGATTCCAGCGCCTGCGACGACAAAAGCCGCCGCGGTAGAGATATTAAAGGTTTCCTTACCGTCGCCTCCAGTTCCGCAGGTATCCAGGGTCACGGCATGGGAAGAATGCACGGGAACCATGGAAGCTCTCATGGCCTTGATGAATCCAGCCATTTCTTCCGCTGT
>Ga0207133_1033_pt1 | contig 25733 bp, 13 predicted proteins | sample Alteio_BWMinHeat_11_FD_153537 | JGI IMG/M metagenome (GOLD analysis project Ga0207133, IMG submission 153537) | Enriched cells from forest soil in Barre Woods Harvard Forest LTER site, Petersham, Massachusetts, United States -... | ecosystem: Environmental > Terrestrial > Soil > Temperate forest >... | reverse complement strand
CTGTTTCCGGTTAGCGTGCCGCCGGAGAGGGTCAGCGCCGAAGTGGTTGCCGCTCCGCCGATGCTGCTAAAGTTAGCGACTCCACCGCTTATAGTCGCGGTTGCTAACACGGCGGGTGCGCTCGTAGTAAAGTTGGCCGTACCGCTGGTGATGATCGTTGCGCCCGAGACGTTGTAGTTTCCAGTGAGGTTGGTGGTGCCACCGTCGAACTCGACCGTACCGGCGCCGGAGATGTTTCCGCTTAGGGCGAAAGTACCTCCAGCAAAGGTAAGCTTTGCCGCGTTAGCCACTGTAAAGGAGCCACCGCAAGCAGTTGTGCAGGAGCCGCCGCCAAAAAGAGTCAGAGCTCCTACACTCGCGTTAACTGTACCCGTATTGTTAAAAACAACGGTCACAGCATTGAAGATTCCGCCCGTCATCTGGAAAGTGCCAGCGTTGTTGAATGTGTTGTTGGTTCCACCGTTGGGAACGATACCGTTCCCGTTACCATTAACAATGGTCCACGTTGATCCGGCCGTGTTGTTGATGACCGCCCCATTCTGAACCAGGAGATTGCTTCCTATCGAGGCGCTCCCGAACGTAGTTGTCCCGGAAACGTTAAGCGTCCGCGTGTCGAGGGTGGGTTGGCCGTTGGGTATAGCGATGCCACCGTTGGCGTTGACCACTCCAGTCCCGCTCATGGTCCCGCCCGTCCAGGTGAACAAGCCGGTGAGGGTTAGGTTGCCAGTTCCTGATAGGGTGCCGCCGCTGAGATTCGTGGCACCTTGCACAGTGCTTGCACCATTGAGCGTCAGCGCGCCGCCGCTAATGCTCAAAGCGTTGGCAACCGTTGCCGCTCCCGTCACAGTCAGCGGTCCGGAGCTGAAGTTGATCGTCGAGCTGGCGACCAGGCTGGCGATGGTCTGGTTGGCGGCAGCGAGAGAGCCGATAGTGATGGTCGATCCCGCGAAGGATGTTCCGATACAGGTATTGTCGGTGGCAATCGGGACCACTCCGCTGCTCCAGTTGCTGGGCGTAGCCCACAGGTTGTCTCCCGCTGCGCCGGTCCACTGAATGGTGCCGGCGGCACAACCTGCCGCAGTGGTGACGGTGGTCGTGGCGCTAGCGGTGTTGTTGGCGGTGTTGGGATCGGTTTCGGTGGCGGTGACGGAGGCGTTGTTAGTGATGGAACTAATGACGGTGGGCTTAACGATGATGGTTACGGTAGCTGTGGCGGCGTTGGTTAGGGAGCCTAGGTTGCAGACAATTGTGGTGGTACCCGTGCAAGCGGCGCCTTGGCTCGGCGTGGCGGAGACAAATGTCACTCCCGCCGGAAGAGTATCCGTGAGCGTGACGTTAGTCGCTCCGGCGGGCCCGTTATTTTTGACCGTGAGGGTGTAGGTAAGATTGGCGCCGACGGTGACTGGATTGGGAGCGGCGCCTTTGGTAAGCGCGAGGTCAGCGGTGGTGGCTGAAGTGACTTGCACGGTGGCGCTGCTGGAATTGTTTGCGGGAACGGGGTCGGTGACATTGCTGGTAACCGTGGCGGTGTTGACGACGGTGCCGGCGGTCACAGGATTGACTAGAATCGCGACCTGGGTGCTGGCGGAATTGGCGAGGGTGCCGAGGGCACAGGTGACTGTAGTGGTGCCGGAGCAAGCGCCCTGGTTGGCCACGGCGCTAGAGAAGGTGACGCCGGCGGGGAGCACGTCCGTGAGGGTGACGCCGGTGGCGACGGAGGGGCCGTTGTTGGTGACGGTAATTAAATAAGAGAAGGTCGGGCCGCCGGCAGCGACGGTCGAGACCGAAGCGGTCTTGGCGACGGCAAGGTCGGCACTGGGAGCGCCGACGACAGTTAGCACGACGGAGGACGGGTTATAGGTGATGGACCAGCCGCCGCCGTTGGGGAGGGTGGGCAGATTAAGCGCAGAGAACTTGCCGGTGATGCAGGGGGCGGTGCCGCTGCAGGTGAGAACGGTGAAGGTGTTGCCGGCGACGGGAACAAAACCGTTGATCAGTGTTACGTTGAGCGTGCCGTTGAGCTGCGCTGAGCCCGTGGTTGGACCGGTGATCTGATCGTACTGAGCGCCGGCCGTGAGGCCCCCAATCTCGGCGTTGTACGTGCCCAAGGCGGTTTGCGAGTAGATGCCGACGACACTAATGGTACCCGGCGAGAAGCCAGGCGAAATGATGCCGCCAGCGACATGGACGTTGCCGGTGATGACGCCGGTTCCTTCGAGTATGCCGCCGAATATATTGAACGGGGAAGTGGTGGTGATGCTGCTGCCGTTGTTAAAGAGCTCGGTTGCGCCGGCATTCTGTATGTAGACGCCGCTGAGGCTCAGGGTTCCGTTGCTTACGATGACGTTGCCGGAGTTGGTCAGCTGAACGCCGATGGCCGATACACCGGTGCTGGTCAGAGTGCCGGCGTTGTTCACAACAGGACCGCCTCCAGTAATGGTCGGCTGGATGGACGAGCCGTTCAAGGTAAGAGTTGCACCTGCGGAATTGTTGACTACGGTCGTCGGAGTCGTGAGCCGGATGGCCGAATTCGACGGGAACACCGCCGGACCGTTATTCGTCAGAGTGCCGCCAACGGCCAAAATGCCGCCGGTCGACGTCATACCGCCGTTTGCTATGTAGGTTCCGCCACCATTGCCGCCGAGCGTGCCTCCGCCCGCAGTCAGAAGGCCATTGATAGCGATGGTCGCCGAACTATTGAGCGTTCCTTTTAGGGTCAGGGTGTTCAGGAAGCTGGAGTTCGCAGCGAGGGTGAGAGAGGTGAAGTTGAGCGCGAAATTGGCGGCGGAGACCAAGCTGTGAACGGAGGCAGCCGTATTCGAGAGCGTGACCGTGGTGCCGGCAAACGGGGTGTCGATGCAGACGTCATCGGTTGCTACAGGTACCCTGGCGGGATTCCAATTCGCTGCAGTCGTCCATTGGTTGTCGGCCGGTACGGCTGCTCCCGTCCACTGAATGGTGGCGACGCTACCACAGGCGCTTGCGTTTGTGACGGTGATGGTCGCGGAAGCGGCGGCACTTGCAGGAGTTGGATTCGTTTCGTTTTCCGTCACGGTCGCGGTGTTTGTAATCGAACCAGCCGCTGTTGCCGTGGCCGTTAGAGAAACAGAGGCCGTGGCGCCGTTTGCCAGGGTTCCCAGGCTGCAAGTAACGGATGTGGCGCCGGTGCAAGTACCCTGGCTCGGCGTGGCGGAAACAAACGTTAGACCCGCAGGAAGCACATCGGTCAGAGTTACTCCACTGGAGCCCGACGGACCGCTATTCGTGACGGTCATTGTGTAGGTTACGGTCGTTCCCTGGGTGACGGTCGTTGGCACGGCGGTCTTTGTAATGGCCAACCCAGCGACGAGGGCCTTCGCCGGGCTGATGATGATGGCGGACGGCGTAAGGCCTACACGGATCTTAGTGAGCAACGGCAAGGGATTGCCGGCGAGGAATTTGGCGTTATCGATTGCCGCGATGGCGTCGTCTCCCTCGAGTGTCAAGTACAACAGCGCACCATCCGGAGTCACGGCCAGTCCAGGGGCGAGCAAGCCGAGATTCCCCGGAACAACGAACGAGGCGACCTGAGAGAAATTGTTTGCCGTTCGATCGAAAGTGAAGGCCTGCACGAGATTCTGAGCGGGATCATAGGCAAACACGTGGTTGCCCACGACCCGGAAATTCCCATAGCTCGGCGGATTCAAGCCGGTCGGGGTCGTGCCGATAATCGTAGTGACGAGGGTCGGATTAATGGGATTAACACCGATGTCGAAGACGAGCAGGGCTCCGGGGTTAGACAGCAAGACCAAGGATTTGTTGTCCTGGGAAATCTCAATGTGCGGTTGGAACGGGCTAGGATTGCTCTGTGCGCTTGCCGGAATAACAGTGGCCGTACCGCTCAGGATGTTAAAGATGACCAAGTTACCGGTATTCGCATCGTTGGCGTAGGCAAAATGGCCGTCAGAAGTCACGCCAAGGGCGCCGGCAAATGCGTTGCCACAAGGAGCACCACACGTAAACGAACCGACAATGGTGTTGAACGTAGGCGAAGTGGAATCGGAATCGATCAGCACCACGCGCAGATCGGAGAGATTCGTCGTCGTGTTGTTGAAACCTGTGAGCAGGAATTCCACGGGGCCGCCCGTGGCCGGGTTGGGAGCAGTCACGATCGCGTCGTTTTGCCCGATGTTGGAGGTGTCGGCGGCCAGTCCGATGGTCGTCTCGAGAGTTTTGGTGTTGAGGTTGATGACGTTTACCGCCGCTGCGCCGAAGCCGGTAACCGAACCGATATAGGCGCGCAATCCATCCACGGAAATCGCTTCGCCAAGTGGCCTCGGGGACGTGGGGACGTTCGTGATGGATTTCGTGGCGTCGTTGAAAATCACCACGGCGTTGTCGCCGAAGGCGCTGACGGTCACTTCGTTTGCCGGTTGGAACGCGGCGCCATTGGTGATCGTCAGGGGGCCACGCAAGATGCCGCTGGCCGGCTGTCCCGCGACTCCACCCGTGCCGGGATTCGTGACGATGACACCAGCGGAATTCTGGGCGGGCGCGAACTGCGGCAGCGTGACGTCAAGACCGGTGGAGGAGACGTTCGCGGCCGCGATGGGATCAAGCGACCCGACGCGCACTAATGCCCCTGCCGCAAAGCCCGAACCGGTGATGTGCACCGTGTTCACGATGTCGTTCACGATAGAAGCGGGATTTGTTGCCGGCGTCGTGCTTACACTGCTAACCACGGGAGCGTTGGCGGGAGGTTGCGATTGTATCAATCCCACGCCGACGCCGGAAAGGTTTGGCAAAGCGCCGCCGGCACGGAATTGCGTCACGATAGTAGTCGCTGGTGGTGGATTCGTGCGCAATGACGGCGTATCCAAGACAAACACGTTGTTTTGCCCGGCCGTTGGCAGAAATGCCGCGACGATTATGCGCTTGCCGTCCGCCGTGATGCCCACGTGTGACTGGTTCAGAGAGACGGGAAGAGTGATCTGCGCGCCGGGGACAAATGTGCCAAATGTCGCCAAACCCGAGCGCAAATCCAGGACGCTGACGGTGCTCGTGGTCGCGTTTACTCTCTGTGTGACATACGCAAATACGCCGTTGGGGTCGTTGGCATCGCGCGTGATGACGATTGCGAATGGGTTTGCGGGCACGCTCACCGTTTGGCTAAGCGTATTCCGGGTGGCGTCGATGATAAGCAGTGTGCCAGGACCCCGCCGCGGGACAATCACAAACTTTCCATCTGGAGTGGCGGCGATTTGGTCCCGAAGGCCTGCGAAGCCAACGTCGGTGCCTGGGATGCTGGAGGCGGCAAAGGTGGTGAGATCGATCACGGCAACGCGAGTCGGCGCTCCTGTGATGGCGTTGCCGGTATCGATGTACGCGAAGTTCCCTGCGGTCACCACCCCTGCCTGGAGGATGTCATTCGGATTGTTGGGGTCATCGCCCACTAGGCCGTTGATGGACACGCGCTTGAGAATCTGGAAGGTCGACGTGTCTATGATATCCACTTCATCCGAATTGAGATTCGGAACGACCAGCTTCGTACCGTCGCTGTTTAGGGCCAGGTTGAGAGAGGCGCGAACACCGCGAATGCGCGTGGTTTCGGCGCCGAGCGTTAGGTCGATGACCGAGACAAAGTTGGAATTGGCTTCGCCGACGAAAGCCAGCCGCCCGTTGGGGGAGATGGCGATTTCGTGAGGAGTGCTGCCGGCATGCACGCTGCCCTGGAGCGTGTTTGTTGCCGTGTCGTACTCGAGGACCAACGGAGAGTTGCGGTCGGTGAGGATATAGCGCTCGGAGGTTCCCGCCGAGGGAAGGACCGTGGCGCTCGCGGAGGCGGTGTTGCTTCCTACAGTGGGCGCCCCCGTGACAGTGGCGGTGTTAGTAATCGTTCCGGTGATCGTGGGGGTGACCGCCATGGTCACAGTGAAACTTGCACCGGCGGCAAGGCTTGCCACGTTGCAAGTCACCGTTGGCGATGTGAAGGCGCACGGGAAATTCGGACCGGGAGTGAATGTCACCCCAGCGGGCAGGGTGTCCGTGATGACGACGTTGCTGGCCGGCACATTGCCCACGTTGGTCGCCGTCACCGTGAAGGTGAGATTGGAGCCCTGACGAGCGCCGGCCCGCTCACCATCAGCGGGGGGACGGCGAACTTCAGCAATGTTGGCGGAAGCGCAACCACTTCGGCGCTGACCCTCTCTTCCGGCACGCTAACCGGAAACAGCAGCGTAACCGTGACCGGTTTGTTCACCTGGACGGGCGGCACCATGAACGGGACGGGGGTGGTCAACGCCAATGGCGGGATGAGCATTCCTTCGGGCCAGCCGTTTCTGGACACCCGGACGCTGAACGTTTCCGGAGCCACCGCTTTTGGCACCACCAACGTGCTGTTTCTGCAGAATGGGGCGGTGATCAACAACCTTGCGGGGTCCACTTGGACGCTGGTGAACAGCAACGGGAACGGGATCGCTCTGAATGGCGGCACCACCGGAACGTTCAACAACGCCGGCACCTTGCTGATCACCGGAGCGGGCTCCAGCAGCATCGGCGTTGCCTTCAACAACACCGGCACCCTCAACGCCAACGCCGGAATCCTGAACCTTTCTGGCGGCGGCAGTTGCACTACCAGTTGTGCTGGCTCGTTCAACGTGGGCAGTGGCGCGACGCTTGGTTTCAACTCGGGAACGTTTGCGTCCAGCGGCGCTATTGCTGGCGCGGGCACGGTGAATTTCGCCGGGGCCACCGCGAACCTGACGGGAACCTACAACATCACCGGCGGCACCACGATCAGCGGCGGAACGGTGAACTTCACCGGGACCCTGACGAGCGCCGGCCCGCTCACCATCAGCGGGGGGACGGCGAACTTCAGCAATGTTGGCGGAAGCGCAACCACTTCGGCGCTGACCCTCTCTTCCGGCACGCTAACCGGAAACAGCAGCGTAACCGTGACCGGTTTGTTCACCTGGACGGGCGGGACCATGAGCGGGACTGGAGTGGTCAACGCCAACGGCGGGATGAGCATTCCTTCGGGCCAGCCGTTCCTGGACACCCGGACGCTGAATGTTTCCGGAGCCACCGCTTTTGGCACCACCAACGTGCTGTTTCTGCAGAATGGGGCGGTGATCAACAACCTTGCGGGGTCCACCTGGACGCTGGTGAACAGCAACGGGAACGGGATCGCTCTGAATGGTGGCACCACCGGAACGTTCAACAACGCCGGCACCTTGCTGATCACCGGAGCGGGCTCCAGCAGCATCGGCGTTGCCTTCAACAACACCGGCACCGTCAACGCCAACGCCGGAACCCTGAATTTCAGCGGCGTTTATACGCAGACTTCCGGCTCGACTGCTCTCAATGGTGGCGGCATCGCGACCAACACGCTATTGAACATCAATGGTGGCACGCTCGCTGGAACCGGCACCATCACGGGAAACGTGTCGATCGGCTCCGGCGGAATTTTGAGTCCGGGCTTCACCCCTGGCACCATCAATATCACTGGAAATTACACGCAGAACTCAACCGGTTCTTATCTTGCGGAAATTGGCGGGCTCACAGCTGGGACGCAATACGACCAGGCAAATCTGACCGGCACGGGCACCGCTACGCTGGGCGGTACGCTTAACGTCTCTCTGCTCAGCGGCTTCGTTCCGGCGACGGGTAACAGCTTCACCATTCTGACCTGCGCGGCGACTACGGCGTGCATCAACGGAACATTTGCCACAACCAACCTCCCCACTCTCCCCGCAGGGTCGGCCTGGAACGTCAGCTACAACGCCAATTCCGTCGTGTTGAGTGTCGGGGCGCCCACGGGCGCCGATGTTGCTGTGACGAAAACTGCTTCTCTGGCCACGACGCATCTTGGCGCAGGTCCTTTTACATATACAGTTACAGTCACAAATAACGGTCCGTCGCAGGCCACGGGAATCACTCTCAATGATGTACTGCCGGCTGGCGTGCAACTCTTTGCGACTCCCACGCCAAGCCAAGGCACTTGCACCGGCTCGACTACAGTTAGCTGCGCGCTCGGAACGCTGGCTAATGGTGCCTCCGCGACCGTGTCCATTCAGGTCCAGCCCGTGGCCGTGGGTTCTTCCGTCAACACCGCCACGGTGACAGCGAATGAAACCGATCCCAATCCGGGGAACAATTCGTCCAGCGTGACCGTGCAAATCCTCGCAACCGCGGACCTCGCGCTCCAAAAATCCGCGCTGCCGAACCCTGTAGCCGTCGGGAGCAACCTAACCTACACACTGAATGTCACCAACAACGGTCCTTCCACGGCCACGGGCGTAACGCTGACCGATCCTCTCCCGGCTGCCACTACTTTCGTAAACGTGACACCAACTCAGGGCACCTGCACCGGCAGCACTACCGTCACTTGTAACCTCGGCACACTGGTCAACGCCGCAACCGCGACGGTAAGAATTATTGTTACCGCGAGTGCGCCCGGCACATCCACGAACACCGCCACGGTAACGTTGAATGAGTTTGATCCCAACACCGCGAACAACACAGCCTCCGCTACCGTGACGGCGACATCTTCCGCCGATCTGGCTCTTACCAAAACTGCCTCGCCCAGCCCGGTTGGAATTGGTAGCAATCTCATTTACACCCTAATCGTTACCAACAACGGCCCGTCCCCGGCGACCAACGTGACCGTGAGCGATACGCTACCTGCGGGGCCCAACTTCGTTTCCGCTGCTTCGACACAGGGCACATGCTCCGGCACGACAACTGTCGCATGCAGCATCGGAACGCTTGCCAACGCCGCTACTGCAACCGTAACTATCGTCATGAAGCCCGTCGCAGCTGGCAACATCACCAACACTGCGTCTGTCACCGCCACAGAACCCGATCCTAATCCCGCCAACAATTCCGCCAGCGTAACCACTTCGGTCACGGCATCCGCGGATGTGGCCGTGACGAAAACTGCCTCGCTGGCCACAACGCATCTCGGTGCGGGTCCGTTCACTTACACGGTTACGGTCACCAATAACGGCCCGTCACCGGCTACGGGCGTCACTATAAACGATGCACTGCCAGCCGGCGTGCAACTTTTTGCTGCTCCCACGCCAAGCCAGGGCACTTGCAACGGTTCGACTCCCATTAGCTGTGCGCTCGGAACGCTGGCCAACGGCGCGTCCGCCACCGTGTCCATTCAGGTCCAGCCCGCGGCCGTGGGCTCTTCCGTCAACACTGCCACGGTGACAGCGAATGAAACCGATCCCAATCCGGGGAACAATTCGTCCAGCGTAACCGTGCAAATCCTCGCAAGCGCCGACGTGGCGCTGACCAAGACGGCGCAGCCGAACCCTGTGAACGCCGGGAGTCCTCTGACTTACACGCTTACAGTTACGAACAACGGGCCGTCCTCAGCGACCGGCGTCAAGATAACCGACACTCTCCCCGCGGGAGCCACGTTCGCTTCCGCCAGTCCAGCCTGCACTGGCACTACTACTACTGTCACATGTACTTTCGCGACGCTTGCCGTCAACGCCTCCGCGTCCGCGACCATCACCGTCACACCGACCGGTTCCGGCACGCTGACTAATTCGGCCAGCGCAACGCTGAACGAGTTTGACCCGAACACCGCGAACAACACCGCCTCTGCAAGCGTCACAGTTGTCCCGGTCGCCGACCTCGCTCTTACTAAGACTGCCTCGCCCAGCCCGGCGGGAGTTGGCACCAATTTGACCTACACGCTAACCATCACCAACAACGGGCCGTCGCCGGCAACCGGCGTGACCTTGACGGATACGGTGCCGACGGGTGTGACGTTCGTTTCCGCGACGCCTAGCCAGGGAACTTGCACGGCGGCCGTAAGCTGCAACCTCGGCAGTCTGGCGAATGCGGCCAAGGCAACGGTAACGATCGTGGTGGTCACGCCGACGGTGGCCGGTACTGTCACAAACACTGCCAGCGTCGGTGCCAACGAAACCGATCCGGTACCTGGAAATAACACCGCTACCGTGAGTACTCAAGTCACTGCGTCCGCGGACCTCGCGTTGAGCGAAACCGTTGCGCCGAATCCGGTCCTTCTTGGCGGCTCCAACCTTACTTATACGCTTACCATCAGGAACAATGGACCCTCGCCTGCCACAGGTGTGGTTCTTTCGGACACCCCGCCTGCCGGGACAACCTTTGTCGGGGCGACTCCGAGTCAGGGCACCTGCACGAGTCCATTGGCAACCTGCGCGATTGGAAATTTAGCCAGCGGCGCCAGCGCCACGGTGCTTGTCGTCCTAAAACCAACTGCGACGGGCACGGTCACCAACTCAGCCACGGTTACCGCAAATGAGAACGACCCCAACGCGGCAAACAACTCCGCAAGCGCAAGCGCGACGGTGAACCCTGCGGCGGATCTCTCACTTGCGGAAACGGCCACACCGCAAACCGCTAACACAGGGAGTAATGTCACCTTCTCGTTTACTGTCACCAACAACGGGCCTTCTACGGCTACGGGCGTCACCTTGACGGACACGCTCCCAGCGGGGATGGTTTTGGTTTCCGCTACCCCGAGCCAGGGCACTTGTACTACGGCCATCAGTTGCAATCTTGGCGCGCTTGCGAACGGGGCCACCGCAACGCTGAGCATCGTGGCCAAGGCTCCTCTGGCCGCCGGCACTCTCAACAATACCGGCAACGTTTCGGCAAATGAGACCGATCCCTTCCCCTCGAACAACACCGCCGTCGCCAGCGTAACTGTCGTGGCCTCGGCCGACATGGCGGTCGCCATCTCCAGTTCCCCGAATCCGGCTGGGGTCGGCGTCAACCTTACCTTCACGATGACGATCACGAACAATGGGCCATCCCCGGGCACTGGCGTGGCTTTGACCGGCACATTTACGGCGGGAGCGACGTTTGTTTCCTTGACGGCGAGTCAGGGCTCGTGCCAAGGCACAACGCAAATCAACTGCTCCATAGGCGCGATGGCAAGCGGCTCGACAGCTGTTGTGACCGCCGTTTTCACGCCGACCGTCGCCGGCTCCTTTGGGACCACCGAGACAGTCAGGGCCAATGAGCCCGACCCCAACCAGTCAAACAACAGCGCCACAGTTTCTGTGAATGTACTCTCATCTCCAGTAGTAACGCTGTCGGCAACGAGCCTGAACTACGCCAGCCAGCCGGTCGGCACGCCCAGCGCGACCCAGGGGGTGACGCTGACGAATACGAGCTCTGCACTGGCGCTAACCAACTTGACCCTTGCCGCCAGCGGAGACTTCGCTCAGACCAATAATTGCGGCACCAGCCTTGCCGCCCAGTCGAGCTGCAGCATCTTGGTCACGTTTACGCCCACCGCCACGGGCACGCGCACTGGCACCATCATGATCTCAGACAACGCCGTGGGTAGTCCGCAAATGGTCTCTCTCACGGGGATCGGCATCAACGCTCCAGCAATTACGCTCTCTCCGGGCAGCCTGGTTTTCAGCAGCCGGCTGGTCGGATCGTCCAGTCCGTCGCTTGGAATCTCCATGAGTAACAGCGGGAATGCCACGCTGAACATTGCGAGCATCGCTATCACTGGCAGCAACGCAGGCGATTTCAGCCAGACCAACACTTGCGGCCAGACTCTTGCGCCAAGCGCGAGCTGCACTATCAGCGTCATATTCAAGCCCACAGCCAGTGGTCAACGCACTGCGGGAGTTGCTATCACCAGCGATGCGCGCGGAAGCGTCCCTGTTGTTACTCTTTCCGGGACAGGACTTGCGGTCGGTCTCGATCTCTCGACTTCGCTCCTGATCTTCGCCAATCAGACGGTCGGCACCACCAGCGCGGCGCAAACCGTAACCCTCTCGAACAGCGCCGCCACGGCGGTCGCCATCACCAGCATCACCGCCGGCGGCGACTACGCGCAAACGAATAACTGCGGCAGTAGCCTCGCTGCAAGCAGCAACTGCACAATCCGCGTCACCTTCACGCCGACTGGGAGCGGAACGCGTACAGGCTCAATCAGTATCGTCAGCGGTGACAGCAGCACGCCCCTCATGGTCAATCTGACCGGCACCGGAGTCGTCGTCACACTCTCGCTTTCTCCGGCGAATTTGACGTTCAACGATCAAAAAGTTGGCACAACTAGCCAGTCCCAAACCATCGCGCTAACTGACACAGGCGGAGCGGCCCTGACCATCAGCAGCATTGTTCCAAGCGGTGACTTCCTGGAGGCAGATAATTGCGGCAGTGGAGTGGCCGCTGGCGCTGGCTGCTCGATCAATGTCACCTTCCTGCCCACGGCGACGGGCACGAGAACCGGTTCGATCACCATCACCTCGAACGCTCAAGGTAGCCCGCATACCGCCAAGCTCACCGGCAACGGAATCTCTCGCGGTCCAGCCGTGAGCCTTACCTGCGCAAGCGGCGGCGCCGCGGCAGCGTGCACCACCGTCACGTTCCCGGCTCAACCCGTTACGACAACAAGCGGCGCTCAGGTTGTTACCCTCACCAACTCCGGCAACGACATCTTGAACATCAGCAGCGTTATGGCCACAGGCGATTTCACAGCCTCGACTTGCCCCTCAAGTCTCGCGGCCAGCGCGTCCTGCTTTATCAATGTAACGTTCACTCCGACAGCGACGGGCACCCGAGTCGGCTCCCTCGTCGTCATGGACAATGCTGGTGACAGCCCACAATCCGTCAGCCTCACTGGCACTGGAACACCCTTCGGGCCGGCCATTAGCCTCTCCGCCGCCGCTTTGCCCTTTGGGAGCCAGTTTGTCGGCACGACCATCAGCACCGGCACGACAAGCGGCCTTCCGCCCATAACCGTGACCAACGTCGGCAGTGCCACGCTGACGTTCACGAGCATTAAGGCCAGCGGCGATTTCGCGGAGAACGATACTTGCGGCACTAGCTTGGCCAAAAATGCCACGTGCACCATTTCCGTCAGTTTCACGCCAACTGCAACTGGAGCCCGCGCGGGAGCTATCACGATCTCCGACAACGCCCCCGCCAGTCCGCAAGCCATCACTCTGTCTGGAAACGGAACCGACATCATCATCTCCGTTCCCCCCGGAGGCTCCACTTCGGCGAGCGTCTCTGCAGGGCAGTCAGCGACTTTCCCGTTGTCGCTCTCTCCCTCCGGAGGATTCAGCGACACCGTGACTGTCTCCTGCAGCGGCACAATTCCAGCGGGCATGTGCTCGCCATCGCCGAGCTCGTTGACGCTCAATGCTCCAGCCATGGTTACAATGACCGTGACGACGACTGCTCCATCGCATTCCATCATCTTGCCGGTTCCGGGCCTTTCACCGCGCAACTTCGCGCCGCTCCGAGTCATCACGCAATTGTTCCTATTGCTGGTTGCGTTTTTGCTGGTCTCCATCGCAGCTCTGCGGCGCCGCCGTTCGTGGATTGTGATGACGACTGGATTGTTTATCTTCGCGCTCATGTCGGGTTGTGCTGGCGGGTCCAGAAATCCGGGAATCGTTGGGTCGACCGTCGGAACACCTGCGAATACCTACACGCTTACCGTCGTAGTTAAAACGACGAGTGGAGCGACCCGCACCATGCCCCTAACAGTGACCGTCCACTAGTTCGGGTCCTCACTTAATTTGCCATTCGCGCGGCGTGGGCTTCGTTTCGCGCCGGGCGATCTCAAGGAATTGGAACTGGGTACGCTGAAGGTCGCCCAGGTCAACAGCCTACGAGTCACGCGTCACTTCACCCTCATTTCACGCACCGGCCCTGATCTGGTGGGCCCGGCGGGCGCGCTCCGCACATTTGCTCTCGGGCGTGCCCGACTTCTTTCGAACAGTACATGAACGTCGCTCCAGGCGGCCGCTTCTGAAAGCGCGCCAGATCGAGTCGGCTTCTGGGAAGTGATCATCGCACTTGCCGCCAATTCTGGGGGATTACGGCAACTCAGAAGTAGTGGGGCACATTCGTCTCGGCGATCTTGTGTACAAGTTGTGTACAAGAAGGCGGGTTTGAAGGGCCTGAAAATGGACCTAAGCAACGCAGAATCAACAACAGACTCTTGAGCTGCAGGCCCGAATCGAAGAGGTACGACGAAATTCTAACAGGCGAACAAGGCCCGGCACAACTGCAAGCACTTCGACGGATGCTTGGGGCGAAAAGTTCAGCCACTATTGCACAAAGCCGACGCTTGGCGGCGGCGTGCTGCCTTCGGGTGATTCCTTGATTGCGCCAAACTGGGCTTCATAGCGGGCGAGATTTTCGCCGAGGGCCCGCCAGATGCGTTTTGCGTGTCCCGGGCTGAGGATCATGCTTGTGAGCAGTTTTCCTTGCGCGCCGTTGGGAAAAATGTAGATGAAGTTCATGGTGAACTCTTCCAGATTGTGGTGAATCATCACCAGGTTGCTGTATTGTCCCTGCAGTTCTTTCTCGTCCGCTTTGATCTGCACCTGGCCCTGCACTGGTTGCTGTTGATCCATTTCGATTCTCTCCCGGAACGCCAATTCGAACTTACCACAAGCACCGGGGGTTGGCATGACCGCTGCTCCCCGCCGCAGGCTCCGTCATTGTTGTTAACAAACAGGATATAGGGTCCCATTGACAAGCAACGTTATTAAGTGTAGTTTAGTATTGTTATTCAGCATAGTTAACTTCAGACATGGCACGCATGGTCCGGCCACAACTCGAAACCGAACCACCCGTCACCGCCGGAAGTTCCGACGGCCTCTTTTCGTCCGCGGAGACACAGGGGAGGGTTGTCCTGCCCTCCTTGCCGGAATCGCATCGCACGATCCCTTTTTCTTCCGGCGCTTCCTGGATCCGCAAGATACTGGCGTTTGCCGGTCCAGGCTACCTCGTCGCGGTCGGTTACATGGACCCTGGCAACTGGGCGACAGACATCGGCGGCGGATCGAAATTCGGCTACACACTACTGAGCGTTATCCTCATCAGCAACCTGATGGCGATGTTTTTGCAAGCGCTCTCCGCGAAACTCGGAATTGCCACTGGTCGCGACCTGGCTCAGGCGTGCCGCGAACAATATTCCCGGCGCACCGGCCTGTTTCTATGGGTGATCTGCGAAATCGCCATTGCCGCATGCGATCTTGCCGAGGTCTTGGGTTCAGCGGTCGCGCTGAAACTTCTCTTTGGCTTGCCGCTGCTGGCCGGAGTTCTTATCACGGCATTCGACGTTCTCATCGTTCTGGCGTTGCAAGGGCGCGGTTTTCGGTTGGTCGAAGCCTTTGTGGTTACGCTCATCGGTTCGATCGCCGCTTGTTTCGCGTACGAAATCTTTTTCGCGCATCCTCTTTGGCGGGAAGCCGCTATCGGCTTCATCCCCCGTGCCGAAATCCTGCGCAACCGCGAAATGTTATACATCGCTATCGGCATCCTTGGCGCCACGGTGATGCCGCACAATCTCTATCTGCACTCCAGCATCGTGCAAACACGTGCCTTCGGTTTTTCCGCACGCGACCGGCGTGAAGCCGTGCGTTATGCCATTTTCGATTCCACGCTTGCCCTAGGTTTTGCGCTATTCATCAACGCCGCGATATTGGTGCTGGGGGCCGCGGCTTTTCATACTCGCGGCCTTCACAACGTGGCGGAAATCGCCGACGCCTACAAACTTCTCAGTCCCGTGCTCGGAGCGAGCCTTGCCAGCACGCTCTTTGCTTGCGCGCTGCTCGCCTCCGGACAGAATTCGACGCTCACCGGCACGCTGGCCGGCCAGATCGTAATGGAAGGCTTCTTGGACATTCGGCTCAAGCCCTGGCTACGGAGGCTCATCACCCGCTCGATCGCCATCATTCCTGCCGCTCTGGTCATTGGGTTTGCCGGCGAAAACAAAGTCACTTCGCTGCTCATCCTCAGCCAGGTGATTCTCAGTTTCCAGTTGCCCTTCGCGGTGATTCCGCTGATCCAATTTACGGGTGACCGTTCCAGGATGGGGGAATTCGCCAATTCGCGATTCACGACCGTCGTCGCCTGGGTCGTGGCCGCTGCTATTCTCTTCTTCAATGCCGAGCTGGTCTGGCTCATCTTCCGGTCCGCCTGACCTGGAATAATCTCCGCCAAGTATTTGAGCCGACATAGTGAATGTGCGAGACTTTTCTGACGGCCATGTCTACTGACGCGCAGATCAGTCTAAAGACGCGCAAAATCCTATTCGCCTCGCTCCTGGCTATAATCTGCGTTGCGCTCGTTTATGCGGCGTTGCAGGGAGACAAGCGCTGGGTTGTTCCGGAGGAAGTCAAGAGACTGAAGAATCCGCTCCCGTCGTCGGAGCCCACTCTGAAGGCTGCAAGAAGAATTTATCTGGATGAGTGCGCCCAGTGCCACGGCGAATACGGCAAAGGCGATGGCCCCGAGGCAATGATGCACTCGACGGCTCCCGCCGACCTCACCGACGCCGGGCACATGAACACCGTTACCGACGGCGAAATCTTCTATCAAATCAGTGAGGGTAGAAAGCCGATGCCCTCGTTCAAGAAACGCTTGACTGAAGATGAGCGCTGGGGGCTCGTTCTTCTTGTGCGCTCTTTCACCAGGCCACCCGCTGCCAGTGAGAAAAATCCCGACTAACGCAAATGCTTAATCGTTTCCTCGAAAGACTGGTTTTCTAAGATCAACACGGGCTTCCCGATTTCACTTCGCGCATGTTTCATCTTGCTCAAAGAAAAAGCGGGCCGATAGCTGCAGGCCCGCTTTCGTTGCTCCCGTGTCTTTGCGGTGCACTCTCTACGCCGTCGCCGCCTTTACTTGCCCAAGAGCAGCCGCAACTTCATTCAAATCCGGCACGACGGGAATATCGTAGTTCTTGAACCACGCGACCTTGCCGGCTTTATTGACGATAGCGATGGCCCGGCCGGTAATGCCTTTGTCTGCCAGGTACACGCCGTACTTCTCGCTCGCAGCTCCGCGCGGATGAAAATCTGCCAACAGCGAATACTTGATTCCCATCTTTTCCGCGTACGCCTTGTGCGACCACACGCTGTCGACGCTCACACCGAGCACTTCCGCGTCCAGCGTTTCGAACCTTTTCATCTCATTGACGAAGCAAGCGTGCTCGTTGGTGCACGTCGGGCTCCAGTCCAGGGGGTACCACACCAGCACGACATTCTTTTTTCCCGCGAAGTCAGATAGCTTTACTTCCTTTTTTTCCTGATTCAACAGGGTAAAATCCGGCGCTGTTTGTCCCACTGCGATGCTCATATTCATTCCTCCAATAGATCTCAAGTCTCGCTAGGTATCTTACCAATCCCCGAAACACCCTACAAATCGCTGCTCGCATCCTGCTACTTCCGGTCTTTCTTCCTACCGCCTTCGCGTTTTTCCCAAGCCGCACAGTTTCTGCGTCCCTTTCGTTTTTCTGGTTTCTGGGCGTACACTCTGCTCAGGAGAGCCCATGAGCGCTGAAGCCGCTGGCCGCGCTCCCCTCATGACGCTGCGCGAGCTCGTCGATTTGTACCGCTCTCACGCCGGCAATTTTGGCGAGCCGGTGGCGCTTTCCGTCTTTGGATTGACGAACGCAGAGACAGGGCGCCTCTTCTCCGGTTACGACGAGGACTACCACATCAGCCGTTTTTTCCGGTTCTCGGAAGCCGTCGGCGAGAAATTCACCATCAACGGAATCCCGGCCACGCATGTCTCTCTCGACGCCGAAATCGAGACGATCCTTTGAAACGGCGTTTCGCACCCGTCCAATAAATTTCGTTTGAAAAAATCTCTATTTTGACTACGCTACACCCACGCTGGAGGTCATCCAATGGCTGGTTCCCCGACTCTCTTGCCGGAGTCTCGATTTGGAAGCACCCTGCGCCGCGACGCCTGGTGGATCGAAATTTTCCCCGTTGTCGTGGTGCTCGGCGGTTTTGGTGTTTATGCCACGCTTCGCGCGTTTGAAAATGCCTACTATTCGTGGGGACCGTATCTCTCGCCATTTTATTCGCCGCTCATCGACCCGCAGCATCACTGGTGGCCGTTCTCGCCGGCGCTGCTGATCCTCGCAGGCCCTTTGGGTTTTCGCGCCACGTGCTACTACTACCGCAAAGCCTACTACCGCGCGTTCTTCCTCGATCCCCCTGCTTGTGCGGTTGGAGAATCTCCTAACCGCAAGTATCGCGGCGAGACGGCATTTCCCTTCATCTTGCAAAACGTCCATCGCTACTTTTTTTATCTCGCGGTCCTCTTCATCGCCTTCCTTTGGCACGACGCCATTCGGTCGTTCTTCTTCGGCGGTCAATTCGGCATTGGCGTCGGCTCGCTTGTGCTCACAATCAACGTCTGTCTTCTTTCGCTCTACACTTTTTCTTGCCACTCGCTGCGTCATCTTGCCGGCGGCAAGCTCGACTGCTTTTCCTGCGCGACGTTTGGCCGCTCGCGGTTTGAAGTTTGGCGCGGTTTCAGTTTCTTGAACGAACACCACATGCTGTTCGCCTGGTGCAGCCTCGTTTCCGTCGGCTTCGCCGATTTCTACGTCCGTATGGTCGCTTGCGGGACGTTTCGCGACCTGAGGCTCCTGTGACCACTAGCTACGAGACCCGCGAGCACGACGTTCTGATCATTGGCGCCGGCGGCGCCGGATTGCGCGCGGCCCTTGAGGCGCTCGCACAGGGCGCTTCCGTCGGCGTGGTCTGCAAATCGCTTCTTGGAAAAGCTCACACGGTCATGGCGGAAGGCGGCATTGCCGCGGCCATGGCCAACGTGGACGCCGCCGACAATTGGAAAGCGCATTTCCGCGACACCATGCGTGGTGGAAAACTTCTCAACAACTGGCGCATGGCCCAGCTCCACGCGCAGGAAGCTCCCGACCGCGTCCGCGAACTCGAGCAGTGGGGCGCCCTCTTCGACCGTACCGACGACGGCAATATCTTGCAGCGCGCCTTTGGCGGCCACACCTTCAAACGCCTCTGCCACGTGGGCGACCGCACCGGCCTCGAAATGATTCGCACGCTTCAGGACCGCGGCGTGCAGCAGGGCATCGACGTCTACATGGAATGCACTGTCACTCGCATTCTCACCGATGGTGGCCGTGTGACAGGTGCATTTGCCTATTGGCGCGAGACGGGCCGCTTCATCGTTTTCAAAGCCAAGTCCATCGTCATAGCCACTGGCGGCATCGGCAAGGCCTGGCGCATCACTTCCAACTCCTGGGAATACACTGGCGACGGCATGGCCCTTGCGTATGAAGCGGGCGCCGAACTTATGGATATGGAGTTTGTTCAATTTCACCCCACAGGCATGGTTTGGCCCCCCGGCGTGCAGGGTATCCTCGTTACTGAAGCGGTTCGCGGAGAAGGCGGCATCCTGCGCAACAAAGCGGGCGAGCGCTTCATGGAGAAGTACGATCCTAAGCGCATGGAACTTTCCACACGCGACGTTGTTGCACGCTCCATTTACACGGAAGTCAAGGAAGGCCGCGGCACAGAGCATGGCGGCGCGTATCTAGACATTTCGCACAAGCCCGCCGAATACGTGAAGAAAAAACTTCCCAGCATGTACCACCAGTTCAAAGAACTGGCCGACGTGGACATCACCAAGGGGCCAATGGAAGTTGGCCCCACATGCCATTACATGATGGGTGGGATCCGCGTGGATGCCGAAACCGCGCAATCCACTCTGCCTGGTCTCTTCGCCGCGGGCGAAGCTGCTGCCGGTCTCCACGGTTCGAACCGCCTCGGCGGAAATTCGCTTTCTGATCTCCTGGTCTTCGGCCGGCGCGCCGGCCTCGCTGCCGCGGAGCACGCAAAACATGCGTCCACCCCTTCCATCGACAACGCGCAAATTGACCAGGCTGAGAAAGAATTGCTCGCCCCGTTTTCCAACCGCGGCACGGAAAGTCCATACGCCGTCCATCGCGATTTGCAAGAGGTGATGCAGAATCTCGTCGGCATCTTTCGCACCCAGGAAGATTTGAAGAAGGCGCTCGCTGAGCTTGAAAAACTGAAGACCCGCGCAGCCAAGGCCAGCGTAGAAGGTTCACGTCTCTTCAATCCCGGCTGGCATCTCTCTTACGACCTGAAGGCCATGCTCGTCGTTTCCGAAGCCGTCACCCTCAGCGCGCTGGCTCGCACGGAAAGCCGCGGCGCCCACAGCCGTATCGACTACCCGAATGTCGACCCTGTTTGGGAGAAGAAAAACAATATCATCGTTCGTGAAGACGGCGAGATGAAACGCCGTGAATCTCCTGTCGCCGAAATGCCCGGCGAGCTGAAGCAAATTCTTGCCGAGGAAAAGTCATGAACTACCTTTTGATTAGCCCCCTCAAATGAAGGGGAGAAATACTTTCTATGGACTCACCCTGGATCAAATTTGCGGCGGCCGACACGAACCGGGAGTACTTTGCTCTTCTGTCTTACTTGCCGCTCAATAAACACCGCGCGATCCCTGCATTTCTAAAGTTTACATTCCAGATTCAAGGGCAATTGGGCGCTACACCTGGGATCCTCGGTTATTCGCTTCGCGCAAAGCCATTGGGCCGCAACTTTTGGACGCTGTCCGCCTGGGAAAACGAGCAAGTCTTGAAAGACTTTGTTGTCAAACTTCCCCACGTGAACGCCATGAAGGCCATGATGCCGCACATGGGGCCGACAAAGTTCACCAAGTGGAAAGTTCTGGGTTCGGGTCTGCCGCTGCGGTGGGAGGAAGCGATGGAGCGCTCGCAAAAAGGGGAACCATCATGAAAGAAGCCGCCCTGCGCGTTTTTCGTGGCGATTCGAATGGCGGACAGACCGTGGACTATCGCGTGCCCGTCGCTCCGGGCATGGTCGTCCTTGACGCGCTGCACTACATCCAGGGACACCTCGCGCCGGACCTCGCTGTCCGCTGGAACTGCAAAGCAGGGAAGTGCGGCTCGTGCTCCGCGGAAGTCAACGGCCGTCCACGCCTGACCTGCAAAACACGCATGGACGACCTCCCGCAGGACCAGCCCATCATCGTCCTGCCCATGAAATCTTTCCCTCGTATCAAAGACCTTGTCACGGACGTTTCCTGGAATTACCGTGTCAACCGGAAAATCCCTCCGTTCGAACCGCGCAAAGGAGTCGAATGGAAAATTTCCCAACTCGATGTCGACCGCGTACAGGAGTTCCGCAAGTGCATCGAATGTTTTCTCTGCCAGGACGTTTGCCACGTCCTTCGCGAACACGACAAAAAGGAACAGTTTGCTGGGCCGCGCTACTTCGTGCGAGTCGCCGGCCTCGAAATGCATCCGCTCGATGGCCGCAATCGCGCTGGCCTGCTCAAGGATCAGCTCGGCCTCGGTCTCTGCAATATAACCAAATGTTGCACGGAGGTTTGTCCTGAGGAGATTCGCATCACCGACAATGCAATTATTCCGCTCAAGGAGCGCGTGGTGGACGAATTCTACGACCCGCTCACTAGGCTCTTTCGCATCTTTCGCGGCCAGAAGCAGGGAGTTTAGCCTGTGCAGCGCGAGTCACGGGCCAGGGAAAAGGAGGCTCCATGCAACACCAACTGAAGTCCATCTCAAAAGCCGGCATTCCCGAGGCCATCGCCAAAGCCGAGCTCTATCGCTACCTCAATGAGCCCGAAGAAGCTGAATCCATCTGCCACGATATTCTCGCCGTCGATCCCGAGCACCAGCTCGCGCGCCGCATGCTCGGCCTGGCCATCACCGACCAATTTATCGGCGCCGCCACCGATCGCTACTCCGAAGTCCAAAACATTTTTCAGAATTTGCGTGACCCTTACGAGCGGCACTATTACAGCGGCTTGCTCCACGAGCGCCGCGCTAAGGCGCAGTTAGTTGTCGGGTACGCTCCGCACGTTCTTTTGCCGCTCATCGAAGAAGCCATGCGCTGCTTCGCCGAGGCGGAAAAAATTCGCCCCGCCGGCAACGACGATAGCATTCTTCGCTGGAACCGCTGCGTCCGATTGCTGGAGAGCCGCCCCGATTTTCATTTCGAGCGCCCGCCAGCGGCCTTTGACACCGAGGATTCCCCTCCGGTCAGTCCGTCTGCGCGCCGCACCGGCGGTCATCACTAGTTTCACCGAAGCGGTATTAGGCGCTCACCACGCGCTGGAAGCGTCGGGCCAGTTTTTCATGTTCTTCGCGAATTTGCCGCGGCAGGCGCTCGCCGAATTTCCCCAGAAACTCCTTGGAATCTTCCATCTCTGTTTCCCAATCTTCCGAATTCACGCCCAGCAGTTCGTCCAGCGATTCCCCTGAAATCTTCATTCCGTCAAGTGTCAGCCCGTTCTTTGCCGGAACATAGCCGATGGGAGTCTCCTGCGCTGCCCCGCGGCCTTCCACGCGCTCCAGAATCCACTTCAGCACGCGCACGTTTTCGCCGTAGCCCGGCCACAGAAACTTTCCTTCCGCGCCCTTGCGGAACCAGTTGACGTGAAAAATCTTCGGTGGTTTCGGTATTCTCTTCCCCATCTCCAGCCAGTGCCCAAAATAATCCGCCATGTTGTAGCCGCAGAAGGGAAGCATGGCCATCGGGTCCCGCCGCGTGACGCCCACATCGCCCGTCGCCGCGGCGGTAGTCTCGCTGGCCATCGAGGCGCCTACGAACACGCCATGCTGCCAGTCGAACGATTCGTAGACAAGCGGCGCCACTCGCGCTCTTCGCCCGCCAAAAATAAACGCCGAAATCGGGACGCCTTCGGGAGCTTCCCACTTTGGAGAAATGCTCGGCGATTGTCGGGCCGGAACGGTGTATCGTGCATTCGGATGCGCGGCTGGTCCTTTGGAGGGATCCCAGGCCTCGCCCTTCCAGTTGATCAACCCCGCCGGGGCCTCGCTCCCAATTCCTTCCCACCACGGCTCGCGCTCCGCAGTCGTGGCCACATTCGTGAACAGCGTGTTCTTGTGCAGCGCCCCCATCACATTCTGATTGGTTTTCATTCCCGTGCCCGGGGCTACGCCAAAAAATCCCGCTTCCGGATTGATGGCGTGTAAATATCCGTCCTCGCCGATCTTCATCCAGGAAATATCGTCGCCCACCGTCCAAACGCGGTAGCCCTGGCTCTCCAGCGGCGAAACCATCATCGCCAGGTTCGTTTTTCCGCAAGCACTGGGAAACGCCGCGGCCATGTACGTCACTTTGCCTCCCGGCGACTCCAGCCCGAGGATGAGCATGTGCTCGGCCATCCAGCCCTGCTCGCGCGCCATCACGCTGGCAATCCGGAGCGCGAAGCACTTTTTCCCCAGCAGCGCGTTTCCGCCGTAGCCCGACCCGATGCTCCAGATCAATTTCTCCTGCGGGAAGTGCATGATGAATCGCCGTTGAGGATCCAGGTCGCCCAGCGAATGCAGCCCGGGAACGAATTCGCTCGACGCTCCCAGCCGCTCAATCGCCGCTTTGCCCATCCGCGACATGATGCGCATGCTGGTCACCACGTAAGGGCTGTCTGTCACTTCCACGCCCACCTTGCTGATGGGCGAGTTCACTGGGCCCATGACGTACGGCACCACATACATCGTCCGGCCGCGCATCGCGCCATCCAGCAGCGCGCCCACTTTCTTTTTCCCCGCGCCCGGCTCCATCCAGTTGTTGGTTGGGCCGGCGTCTTCCTCTTCCGGCGAGCAGATGTAGGTTAGGTGCTCGGTCCGCGCCACGTCATTCGGACTGCTGCGATGCAGGTGACAATTCGGAAAGGTCTTCTCGTTCAGCGTGCAGGTATCCCCCGCGCTCAGCATCTTCGCGATCATCTGCTGATACTCCGCCTCGGAGCCGTTGCAATACACCACGCGCTCCGGCTTCGTCAGCTTCGCCGCCCCATCGACCCAGGTTTCCAGTGGAGTTGCCACCCTGATCTCCCCGCCGGTCCAACATTTCGCCGCCACATGGTCCAAAGAATGCCGCGCCGGCCGCTCGCAGCCCGGTGACGCTTTGGGTGAGGACCCCGACCAGGTCGGGGACGTGGTTCGAATGGACTCGGCCATGCCAACAGGGCCCTACAAAGGCGGGAACTTCCGGCCAGGCTGGCACGCTTATTGCTTCTACCCGCCCACAGTCTATGTTACCCCTCGCCGCCCACGCAAGCCGCTCTCCGTTGCATCGCCTTCCAGGCGGCGCCTTTCTTTACTTACTTCCTTAACTTCTATCCTGCTGTAAACTCCTCCTTCTGCCTCCCCTAATACAATCCGACCACCTGCGCGTCGTCCTCGTCGCCCCGCGCAATCCTCTCAACATCGGCGCTGCCGCCCGCGCCATGAGCAACTTCGGTTTCTTCCATCTTCGCGTCGTAAACCCTTACGAGCTGGCTTTTCGCGAGGCGCGCTCCGCCATCGGCGCTGAACCCCTGTTGGCCCGAGCTGAAGAATTCAAGACCGTCGGCGAGGCCGTCGAAGATTGTGGTCTGATCGTCGGAACCACCGCCGTCGGCCTCCGTCAATTGCAGCATCCCGTCTGCCGCCTCGATCAAGCCGCGCGTCTTCTCCGCAAGCATCTGGTCGGCAACAGGGTCGCCCTGCTTTTCGGTTCGGAGAAGCGCGGCCTTTCGAATGAAGACCTCAGCCACTGCCACTGGCTGCTGCGCATTCCCGCCCGGGAGGAGCATCGCTCCGTGAACCTCGGGCAGGCCGTAGCGGTCTGCCTCTACGAACTCGCGCGCGACCCCCAAGCTCTTTCAAAACCGGAGAGACATCTCCCCGCCACTGCCGCCGATCTCGAACGTCTCACGCAGCTTTTGCTCGACGCCCTCCGCTCCAGCGGCTACGTGAAAGTGGCTCCAAGTAGCTCACAGAAACGGCGCTCCGGCGCTCCCACCGAAGAAAAAATCCGCCGGCTGGTCCGCCGCCTCCGCCTGTCCGCTGCCGATGCCAATCTCACGCTCGGCATCTTCCGGCAAATCTTCTGGAAACTTGCCTCCACCAAAGCTCCGCCCGCGGAAGACTGAGCTGGACCTTCCACTCGCCCGAATTCACGCTCCAGGCCCTATTCACTCTTTGTGTTCATTTTGGGACAGTCCTGCAGCGCACCGCGCCGGAAAATGGTAGTCTTATGATTGCCTATCACGTTCTGCACACCGGGCATTCAGGCAGCAAACAAAGCAGATCGCCGGAGACTACATGGAACTAAGCGCCACGCAACCAATTCGCCCCTGGGACCGGCCGTTCTGGAAACCAGTTCATGGCAAAGAAGGCGTCTTCGCCTACCTCGTCCTTATACACACTCTTGCCCTCGTCGGCTTGATCCTGTTCCCTGTGCCAAGCCTCAAGGTTGTGGGCATGACCGTGCTCAGTATTGCCTTTGGCGGTCTCGGCACCACGGTCTGCTATCACCGCATGCTCGCCCACAAAACGGTCAAGACCAACCGCTTCATCGAGCAGTTCCTGATTTTCTGGGCCGTTTTCAACGGTTCCGGCCACCCGGCGAGCTGGGTCGCCTATCATCGCCTCCACCACTCGGTTACCGACACGCCCGAAGACATCTCCAGTCCCAAGCAGGGCGGCTTCTGGTGGGCGCATCTTCGCTGGCTCTATCAAACCCAGCCTGCCGACAAGAAGCGCTGGGCGCCGGAACTCACTGGTGGCCTCTATAGAATCTGGGGCTGGGCCGAAACGCCCGTCATCGTCTTCTCGATTTTCATCGGCTTGATTCTGGGCTTCGGTTGGATGGGCTTCTTCTGGATGGGCGCTATCCGCCTGGTCTACTCGCTGCACATGCAGTGTTTGGTGAACAGCCTCACGCACCTCAACAAAGTCGAAGAGGGCGATTCCAGCATGAATGTCTGGTGGTTGGGCCCCTTCCAATTGACTGCCTGGGGTGAGAACTGGCACAAGAATCATCACACCCACGCCGGCTCCGCGCGGCTGGGCCTTCGCTGGTATCAGACCGACATCGGCTGGTATTTCATCTGGATGC
>Ga0207133_1032_pt1 | contig 26508 bp, 26 predicted proteins | sample Alteio_BWMinHeat_11_FD_153537 | JGI IMG/M metagenome (GOLD analysis project Ga0207133, IMG submission 153537) | Enriched cells from forest soil in Barre Woods Harvard Forest LTER site, Petersham, Massachusetts, United States -... | ecosystem: Environmental > Terrestrial > Soil > Temperate forest >... | reverse complement strand
GGCAAAGGGAATCCCATCGTGAATAGCGGATGGCACGAGGAATTCGTGGTCAGCCATGAGGTGGGAACGCGCGGCCAGTTCGAAACTGCCGTATTCCGCGACGACTCCAGGCATCAAGCCGTTTACGGAACCCTTTCAGGGTCGTCGGATCCATCCGCTTCGTTTATTAACCAGTTCCCCGGACCTCTTGCCCGCGATGCCGGAACTGCCGGGTTCTGGGGATCGCGTCTGGTTTATAAGGAAAGGCTCGCCCGCAATCTTGAAGTTGCAGGGGTTTACGCCTGGGCGGGCGCACTGGCTCCCGGCGACGAGGGCGCCTCTGTCTCTGCGTTGCAGCAAATGCTGCAAACCCGCTACGTCCACAGCGTCGCCGCACGGCTCGCCGGCAAGGTGCCTAAATCCAAAACCCAGTTTGCCGCAAGCTACAAGTGGATAAATGGGACGATTGTGACGCGCCAGGACCTGTATAGCGAAGCTGCCATGGCTATAGATCCCAATCTTAGCCTTTCAATCAGACAGCCGCTGCCCTCATTCCTCATGGCGGGACACTGGGAAGCCCTGGCCGATTTCCGAAACATGCTTTCGCAGGGCTATGCGTCTCTTGAGACGCTCGACGGGCGCATGCTTGTAATGCCGGTCGAGCGATCCTTCCGCGGCGGCGTAAGCTTCCAGTTTTGATTCGCTACGGAATAGCGTAATCCGCTACCGGAAACGGTATTTCCTAAATGACGGGATTTATCGCCTCCAGGTAAAAGGCTGTATATAAATGGCTTAGCTTTCACTAAAATTCATATCCTGCGGTATAGAACGTGCTACGCTTTCCAAGAGTTCCCGACAGGTAACCGGCCTTTATGAGTCAGGATAACCAAAGCGTCGCAGCCCGGTCAGGTGCAATTGTCCTTGTGTTCCTCACCGTGGCCGCGGTTATTTTCGGCATCATCAATTTCCAGCAGCGTCTCTCGTTCGACGTTCCCGATGATGGGGTTTCCTGGGCCGATAGCGAAAAGGGGACCGAGGCCGTGGTTGTGACGCCTAACTCCCCAGGCGAGCGTGCGGGGATCAAACCCGGCGATGTGCTCGTCTCCATCGACGGCCAGCCGGTAGGTCGTGCCCTCGATGTCGTCAAGCGGCTCTGGATCTTGGGTATATGGTCGCAGACCCGCTATCAGATCCGCCGTCAGAACGCCAGTTTCAATACCAGCCTGATCACCGCGCCAGCCCCCAAGCCTCTTTCCATCGAGAATTATCTTCGCGTTGTGGGCTGGCTTTATCTCTTCATTGGCGTATTCATTTTTGTGCGCCGTTGGAACGCCGCACGCGCAGTTCATTTCTATACATTTTGCCTGGCGTCATTCGTGCTTTTCGCGTTCCATTACACCGGCAAGCTGAATTCGTTCGACTGGGAAGTCTACTGGGCAAAACTTGCCGCACTGCTCGCCGCGCCGGCGCTCCTGGTCCATTTCGCCCTCGTCTTTCCGGAGCGTAGCATTGCGCGACGTCTCTTTCGGCGTGTCCTGCTTGGGACGTGTTACCTCCCGGCCGCCGTCTTGCTTATTCTTAATATTTACGTAGCGACCGGCCGCGCCGGCTTCGTCGCTTCTTTGCCCGCGCGTATCGCACTCGATCAACTGGAGCTCGGCTATCTCGGAGTCTACTTTCTGCTGGCAGCGGCCATCTTTCTCCGCAGCTACTGGCGGGTGCCCAACGGAGTGCTGCGCCAGCAGTTGAAATGGGTCACCGGCGGTACCCTGGCCGGCATCGTGCCGTTCGCCGCTCTGTACATTTTCCCCTTCTCGCTGGGAGCTGTCCCGCGCCAGTGGATGAATTTATCCGCGCTCTCTCTTGCGCTGATTCCCCTGTGCTTCGCCTACGCCATCGTTCGTTATCGGCTGATGGACGTCGACATCTTCTTCAAGCGCGGGTTGGCCTACACTGCGGCGACAGGTGCTGTAGTCGCCGTCTACATCGCCCTCGTCGCCGTCATCGGCGGGCTATTCCATACAGCCTGGCCGAGCGGACTGCTCGGCGAGATCATTGCCATTGTAATCGCCGCTTTCCTCTTCCAGCCTTTCCGTGACTGGACTCAGGGCCGTCTGGACCGATTTTTCTATCGTGACCGCTTGAACTACCGGCGGACCCTGATTGAATTCGGGCGCACGCTAACGAACGAAGTTCGCCTCGAACCCATGCTCGTTTCGGTCATGGATCGCCTCTCGCAGACCCTGCTGGTGGACCGCACGGCCGTCTTTCTGGACGACTCTGCACAAGCGGGCCATTATCGCTTGGCACGCTCCCGGGGTTTGCGCATTTCCGAATCGGACTGCCGGGCGCTGGACCTCAGTTTTCTTTCATCCCAGAAGGAATTGGCGCGTGGATATCTCTTCTACGATTCCCGTCGTGCGACTCGGGAGGAGAGTGAGGCAGCGCGCAGCGCGCTCCAGCAACTCGATCTCCATTATTTCATCCCTTGCCGCGTCCACGACCGCACGGTTGCTGTTCTCGGTTTAGGCAAGACCATCGACGGTGATTTCCTCACCAGTGAAGATGTTGAGCTGCTCGTCACCATCGCCGGCTATCTGGCCATAGCGGTCGACAATTCGCAGCTTTACTCCTCACTCGAGCAAAAAGCCCAGCTGGTCGAGCGCCTCAAGGATTTCTCGGAAAATATCGTCGAATCCATGAACGTTGGCGTGCTGGCCGTGGGTTTTGAAGGCCGCATCGAGTTCTGGAACACGCAACTGGAGCGTTCGATCGGCGTGCGCCGCGTCGATGCCGTCGGCCGCACAATCGAGGAGATTCTTCCCGCCGATCTGGCGGCTGAGGTTGCGGCACGCTCCGAGGAAGAGCGCGTCACGAATCTTTATAAGTTCCCCCTGCGAAATCGGGATGGCCGCACGCTGGTGGTGAATGTCTCCATTGCTCCGCTGGCGGGCAAATCGGGCGAGCGCATCGGCCGGCTTATCCTCGTCGACGACATCACTCAGCGCATGCAGCTCGAGGAGCAGTTGCTCCAGACCGAAAAGCTCACTTCACTTGGCTTGCTGGCTGCCGGAGTGGCCCACGAAGTGAATACGCCCTTGGCCGTGATTTCCAATTACATTCAGATGCTCGCCAAACAATTGCCCGCTAACGATCCCCGGCACAAGCTGACGGAGAAAATCGTTAAGCAAACTTTCCGGGCCAGCGAAATCGTCAACAATCTCCTCAGTTTCTCACGCACCAGTGGTTCGGAATTCAAGGAAGTGAATCTCGATCAGGTCATCGAAGAAACACTGACGCTCGTTGCTCATCCCTTTCGCGCCGCAAACGTCCACGTGCTCAAAAATCTCGGCTGCGATCTCCCCAGCGTCCTGGGATCGAGCAACCGCTTGCAGCAGGTTTTCCTAAACCTCTTCCTCAATGCGAAAGACGCCATGCCTTCCGGCGGCATGCTCGAGGTGCGTAGTGCCGCGAATAACGGTACCGTCGAAGTCGAGGTCACCGACACGGGCCTCGGCATCCAGCGTGAAGATCTCGCGCGCGTCTTCGATCCTTTCTTCACCACGAAAGCCACCGGCCGCGGCACCGGTTTGGGGCTCTCGGTCAGCTATGGCATCATCAAGGAGCACGCCGGCAAAATCGAGGTGCGCTCCACTCCTGGTAAGGGCACCTCTTTCCGCTTGGAATTCCCGGCCGCAAGGAAAGCGGTTCATGCCTAATGGCTCGATCCTGGTCATCGACGACGAAGCGGAAATTCGCGAAGGCCTCGAACTTCTTCTTTCATCCGAAGGTTACGCGGTAACCTCCGCCGAGACTGGGCAGGCCGGACTCGCGCGCCTGGAAGAAGAACCTTATGACCTGGTGCTCCTGGACGTCAGCCTCCCTGACCGCAACGGCCTCGATCTCCTTCGCGATATTCGCCAGCGCGATCCCGATCTCCCTATCGTGCTCATAACCGCCTACGGCTCCATTGACATGGCGCGCCAGGCTTTCAAAAGCGGCGCGCAGGACTACATCACCAAGCCATGGTCGAATGATGAACTGCTGGCGCAAGTTGCGTTGGCCGTCGAAGGACGCCGCCTGCGCGAAGAGAACGTCCAGCTCAAGCGGGCCCTCAAGCAGCGCTACAACTTCCCCAACATTATCGGCAAAAGCGAACGCATTGTTTCCCTTCTGGATTTAGTGGCCCAGGTGGCCCCTTCGCGCTCAACCATTTTGATTGTCGGCGAGAGCGGAACAGGGAAGGAACTCATTGCCAAAGCCATTCATTCCGCATCTCCGCGGGCAGACAAGCCTTTCGTTGCGGTGAACAGCGGCTCCATTCCCGTTGACCTTCTTGAATCGCAGCTCTTCGGCCACGTGAAGGGTGCATTCACCAGCGCCGTCGCTTCCAAGAAGGGACTCTTCGAGGTGGCCGATCAAGGCACCATTTTCTTCGACGAAATTTCAACCATTGGCTCGGAAACTCAGGCCAAACTGTTGCGGGTTATCCAGGAACGCGAATTCATGCGCCTGGGCGGCACGGAAACGATCAAGGTGGACGTGCGCATCGTCGCCGCCTCGAATGTCGATCTGCTTGGTCTGGTGCGTGACGCCCGTTTCCGCGAAGACCTTTACCACCGCCTGAACGTGATCGCCCTCAAACTCCCGCCGCTTCGCGAGCGCCGCGAGGATATTCCTTTGCTCGTCGATCGTTTCCTCTTCCAATTCTCAAAAGAGAATAACCGCGCATTGGGCCGCTTCACGCGGCGAGCCTTGAACCTGCTGATGGACTATGCCTGGCCGGGAAACGTGCGCGAACTGGAAAACGTCGTCGAGCGTGCGGTGGTCCTCTCCACTCGAGAGGAGATCGACGTCGATCTGCTGCCCGAGGCAATCCTCACGCGAGGAATGCTCGGCAATGCGCGCCTGCATCTCTCGGAGCTGCTGAAATCCCTGGCCAAACAGGACCATCAGCGCGCAGCCGCGGGGCAGCCCGTCCCCTCGCTTTTTGACATCATGGAGCAGATTGAACGTCGCGTGATCGAAGATATGCTGGAGCAAACCGGATGGAACCAGACCGAAGCGGCCGAGCGCTTCCAGGTTCCTCTCTCGACTTTAAACCAAAAGATCAAGCGGCTGGGCATCGAGGTTCATCGCCGCGGCGCGCCGCGCGATCCGCTCGACCCTCTGCCCCAGACCGCCAAAAGCAGCGGATAAACGCCAACTCTCTCCTGCAAACTCAGGGTTCGCGCGTCGCGGGAGACGCGACCGGGCGAGTGTATCCCTTCGGTAGGAGCGTCGTCGTAAGGTCCACTCCGGAAAGATCGACGCCGTCCAGATTTGTTTCCCGCAAAATCGTCACGCCCATATCCGCCCCCGCGAATTGCGCGCCCTTGATTTTCGCGGAGCGAAAATTTGCATTCCGCAGGTTCGCGCCGCGGAAGTCGGCGCTGCTCAGGTCACATCGGAAAAACTCCACGCCGCTGGCCTGCGCCTCGCTCAGATCGACGCCTCTCAGATCGGCCTCGGTCAGGTCCGTGTTGCGCAGGTCGGCGCCACGCAGGTGAGCGCCTGCCAAACTGGCATGAGTGAGCTTGGCTTGTTGTAAATTCGCGCCCTCTAACTTGGCGCCCTCGAGAATCGCGCCACTCAGATTTGCGGAGCGCAGATCGGCGTGTCTTAGATCCGCCTCTCTAAGATCGGCGCGTTTGCCCCCGGATTGTCCAAGGAAATGAATCTTGTGGGCCTCGAGGATTTCCGAAAGTTTCTTGCCCTCGTGACGAATTCGATTCGGCTTGCGCAGCTTCTTGCCCCTGCCTATAAAATCAAAAAGTCCCATGGCTCGTCCCCTGGATCGAGAACCGCGACTGCTCCGCTTATTCTACTGGAATCGTCATCAAGAACCCCTATTAAGCTCTTGTTCCGATTCAGCGGGCACCCGCTCTTGTCTATCCAACCCGCTCTTGTCTATCCATTCCGCTCTCCATTTTAAATTGTGATAACGTAAAGAGGGATTTATCTCCTTATGCAAATTGTGAAGCGCATCCAACCCGCAAAACCTGTGCGATTCACTCGGCTGTTGAATCGGGGCTCTTCAAGCGGCCGTCGGCCCCTGTTAGCGCTGACCCTGGCGTCTTTTCTGATTGTCCTCATACCTAAGTTGTCCGCGCAAGACAATCGCGGCGGCGAAATCGTCGCCAATCTGGCCACTGGTCGCGTTGTTTTTTGTGTTACGCACGATGCCATCATCGTCGCCGCAACCACCGGCGGTGGCGAGGTCGGTTCGCACCCTCCAGCCGTGCTTCCCGTCAGCTCCGGACGCATCGGTGTCCTGTTGGGCGCGATCGATTGGACGTCCCCCGATACCGCCAAGGCCACGCGGCTTGATTCCGAACTGCCGGCCGCGGCTGCCAATGCTCTTCGTCGCCCCAAGGAGAAGCCCGCGGAGGAACCCACCGAAATCGAAGACATTGGCGTGGGAATGCTCGAGCAGATTCGTCCTCTGGTGGATCAGATTCACCACAAGCTCGACCTGGCGCCGGATGAGCCGCTCGTCGAACTGATTCTCGTGGATTACGTGCTGAATTACGGGCCCGAAATCTGGAATCTGCAGTATCGCGTGCGTCAGGAAAATCTAGGCAACGATTTCTGGCAGACTCGCATTCTCCGGCCTGCTTATGTCCAGCTTTACCCGCCGGAAAAAGGACAGCCGCGCACCTTTATCGAAGCCGACTATCCTGCGGCTATTCCCCAGCTCCACTTGGCCGAGCGCGTCGCCCGGCCCGATCCGCAGTTTGACCGTATTGCCCATTCGTCGCGCGAAGTTTCCGATGCCGTCGCCTTGATTGCCGCGGGAAATAGTACGAAAGCTGGTCCCTCTGCCACCTCTGATTTCATGCGCGCCGCAATCCCGCTGGCGGGCGGAAACGAGCAAAATCTGGTCATGGCAATCTTGGATATGAACCGTGGCTTCCAATGGGTGCTCGCACCGCGAGAGCCGACTCCACCGGGCAAAACACCACCGACGTCGCAACCGAGAGAGCCTGACGCCCCTTCGCTGCGCAACCGCGGGCCGCGTCCTAACTGACGATAAAAAGGTCCGCAAAGGGCCCGACAGCTACAAAGCAATACAGTAACCTACAAAAGAGTGAGCAGCGATTGGACCCGAGCACTGTCTCACTTATTGAGCTTCGCAAATTATTGTGACGGCCCGCATCGTTGTCATTCCGAAGACGAGCAGCCCGATTTTCGCGCCTAGCTCCCCGGATCGCGCGGAAATCGGGCGCAGTAGCGAGGAGGAGGAATCTCGGCGTCGGAACGGCAGACATCCGGCAGTCCAAACGAGTTGCCACAATATTGCGCGAGCCTCCGTAGGCCCAATTAGTCGTGAGTGCTCGCACAAATCGCGCACAGCAAGGCATACGAATTCCGCCTGCACTTATTGGAGCGAGGTGCAAACTTGCAACACCATGAGTCGTAGGATAACGACCGCCGCGGCTATAATCCCGGGAGGTGCTGGGTTCTCTGTGCCTGTCCGCGCGCTGCGTTTAGTCGAGTTGTTGCGCCCTTTTCCCCCGCCATCGGAATAAAGGCTTGAGCTCTTGGTGCCACCCTTGAGGCTCGTTTTCTTATTGCCGGCTTTTGCCGCCTCGCAGAATCGCTAGGTGATTCTTGGCAAATGGGACGGTTGGTAGGGGCGGTTGGGGTTCGAACCCACGACCAACGGCTTCAAAAAGCCGCCAGTCCTATTTCGCCGCCGATTTTTCCGCGAACTGCTGTTTGACGCGCGCGCTTTTCTCGGCCACCGACCGAGCCAGTTCCTGCTTGTAAGCAACCAGTTGCTCCGCAACCTGCGGATCGAACGTGGCGATGATCTCCGCGGCGTAAATCGCCGCATTGATGGCCCCGGGCTTATCGATCGCCATAGCGGCCACAGGCACACCGGCGGGCATCTGCACGCTTGAAAGCAGCGCATCGATCCCGGAGAGCACCGTCGTGGCCATGGGCACCGCAATCACCGGTAATGTTGTAAGCGCCGCTACTACGCCGGCCAGGTGCGCGGCGCCCCCCGCCGCGACGATCACCGCCTTTAACCCCCTGCCGATCGCGGTGCTGGCATATTCATGCGTGCGCGCCGGCGAACGGTGTGCCGAAACAACTTCAATCTCGAAGGGGATCGAAAACTTGGCCAGCATTTTTGCGGATTCGTTCATAACTGGCAGATCGGTATCCGAACCCATGATGATGCCGACCAAGGGTCTTTCTCTCGACGTCTCATCTTTGCTCAATGTGCCCCTCCAGCACCAGGAATAGCTGTAACTGCCTCACTAACCTCAATCCGATCCCCCTGCGAAATTCGTCCACCCTCAATCACGCGGCACAACACGCCCCTGCGGTTCTTCAACGCTTCCCGCAAGCCCATTCGAATTTCGTCCATCTGAAAACAGGGCTCGCAAGGGATCGTCACTTCGAGCACCGCACTCCCGATTACAACGCGTTGTCCTGCTTTGAGTTCAGCGACGTTCAGACCCACCGTCGTTACGTTCTCTCTCACGACTCCGGGCACTAGTCCAAATTCGGTCAATGTCTCTCGATCTACTATCAGGACCTGCCGCTTACTGCCTTGCCTCGCGTGTGTGCAGCCCTCGAATCCTCGATCCGCAAGCGCGACCACCTGATCGACAGCCTTCATGGGTTTCCGGCGCTCTGCCGCAACGAAAAGGTTTGCCACGTACGCCATCTGCCCTAGGCCTCCCCAATATTTGCCGCCCGACATTCCCCTAAACCTATATCGCGACGATAGTGGCAGTCCGAAAATTGAATCTGACGAACTGCATCATAAGCTCTCCGTCGCGCAGAGTCTAAGCTATCGCCCACACCGGTGACGCCAAGAACCCTACCACTACATGTGTAGTATACAGACCCTTCGCGTCGAGTTCCCGCATGATAGACGGCTACGCCTCCTATAGCTTCGGCCTTTTCCAAGCCGCGAATCTCTTTTCCACTCACGTACTTCCCCGGATAACCACCGGACGCCATTACCACACAAACGCTCGCTCCCGGCATCCATTTCAGGTCCCGAGTTCCTAATTTCCCCTCAGCTAAGGCTTCGAGCACCTCACCTAAGTCGAAATCCATTCGGGCAACGATTGCCTGGGTCTCTGGATCCCCCAGTCGGCAGTTGAATTCGAGGACTTTAGGTCCCGCAGACGTTAGCATCAGGCCAAAATAGAGAAATCCGCGGTATGGATTGGCGTCGGTAGTTATGGCCTTCATCGTGGGTTCGACCACACGCTCACGGATCTGTGCTTCCGTCGCAGTCGAAATTATTCCGTCACACGAGTAAGCGCCCATACCTCCCGTATTCGGCCCCAGATCGCCATCGAACGCCCTCTTGTGATCGCGAGTGGGTACTAGAGGCACGAAATCGCGGCCGTCGCTTAGTACGATGAAAGACAGCTCTTTGCCTTGTAACGCCTCTTCGATGAGCAACTTCCCCCCACCATCCCCGAATTCTCTCTTTTCGAGAGCCCGATCCACAAAATCGGAGGCCTCGCTGTAGGATCTCGCTACCAGGACCCCTTTGCCTCCGCAAAGGCCATCGGCTTTGAGCACCACTGGATAATCCAAGCTTTTCAGCTTCTGAATAGCATCTTGAGTTGAGGTGTAGATGCCATGAACTGATGCCGTGGGAATGCCGTGATGATTGAGGAATTCCTTGGCAAAAACCTTGCTTCCCTCAAGTTGGGCCCATTTCCTTGTGGGCCCGATGATCCGCAAACCTCGGCGATCGAATTCGTCGGCAATTCCATCCACGAGCGGCTGCTCGGGTCCCACCACCGTCAAATCTGCGCGAAGTGTTTCGGCGAGATCGGCCACGGCAGGTATATCCGCCAAATTTACCGGAACACACTCGGCCTGTTGCGAAATACCACCGTTGCCCGGTGCGCACCATATCTTTGAAGCCAACCGGCTCTGACGCAGCTTCGAGACAAGCGCGTGCTCGCGGCCCCCGCCTCCAATTACCAAAACTCGCATGAGCTGCCAACATATGTCGGAGTCCGCGCCATGTCAACGCCTGCATGGCATCCTTCGCGCGGGGTCTTGTGCGCCGTCACAATCAGTGGTTTGATCATGCCTAACACAGCCGTTATGCCCGCCAATGACCAAGAAAGCGAAGCTCTGGCCCTCGAGGAGATCGCTCGCGCCCTATCGCCTTTCCTCAAAAAGCCGCTTGCCGACCCGCAATTGCTTAGCATCTCAAGATATCTCGCCTTATTGAAGAGGTGGAATCAGACCATCCCACTCACATCGATCGAAGGCGACGCTGAAATATTAACCAGGCACTTCGGGGAGAGCATTTTCGCCTCATCGCTGCTGGCAATCGACCGTGGTCGGCTCGCCGACGTTGGGAGCGGGGCAGGATTCCCCGGGCTTCCCCTGAAGATTGGCTTTCCGGGCCTTCATGTCAGCCTGATCGAACCCAACGTCAAGAAATGTGCATTTTTACGCGAGGTTCAGGGGATTTTAGGCCTGTCTGCCGTGGAAATCGTGCGTAGCCGATATGAAGATTTCCGGTTGGCTCCGGCTTCTTTCGATTTTATCTGTTCACGCGCGCTTGGCGGCTATAGGCGCTTGCTCCAATGGTCGAAAAGCGTGCTGCGACCGCAGGGGCGCGTGATTCTATGGCTCGGCGTCGAGGACTCGAACTTACTGTCCCGAACAAAGGGCTGGAATTGGGAACTGCCTGTCAGTATTCCGGAATCCCGCCGAAGGGTTGTCCTGATCGGCAGTCCAGCGTCATCCTAACCGGCATAACCGCACAAATTGTTTCACGTGAAACAAATCTTCTCCTATGAGCCCCATCTTTTACGTGTTGACAAGTTTCACGTGGAACAATTTTGGTCCATGCAATCGCCGCATAGCGATGTTTCACGTGAAACATCTTGCGCCTAGGCCCAGCCTCTGCTAGATTGCCGACCCAAGAAGCCCATCGCAAGGAGATGGTTTGGCGCGCGTAATCGCTGTTGCCAATCAGAAGGGCGGCGTAGGCAAGACCACCACGGCAATTAATCTTTCCGCCTCGATTGCAGTAGAAGAGAAGCCCATTCTCCTGATCGATTCCGACCCACAGGGAAACAGCACAACAGGTTTGGGATTTCAGAAGGATCCCGCTCGCCGCACGCTTTATCACGCTCTATCGCTTGGGGAAAGCCTAAGCAAAATCGTCATAAAGACCCAAGTTGAAGGGTTAGATCTCATTCCATCGGACAAGAATCTGGCCGGGGCGGTTGTCGAGCTTGCTAACGCCGAGAATCGCGAATATCGCTTCAAAGAGCTTATCGAGCCGATTCGCGCAAACTACGCCTTCATTATTATCGATTGTCCGCCAACGCTCGACCTAATCACCCTGAACTCTCTAGTCGCCAGTGATTCTGTCTTAGTTCCGGTCCAGTGTGAATATCTTGCGCTCGAAGGTGTTTCTGAGCTTCTGGACACGTTGATGCGCATCCGCCGCACGCTGAATCCCGCTCTGGCTATCGAGGGCATCGTTCTGACAATGTATGACGAAAGGACCACGCTCTCGCGTCAAGTGGCCGCCGATCTCAGGAGTTTTTTCGGAACTCAAGTATTCGAGAGCGTAATTCCCAGGAACGTGCGGCTAGCGGAAGCGCCGAGCCACGGGAAGCCAATTATGTTCTACGACATTCATAGTAAAGGTGCCGAGGCTTACATACAACTCGCAAGGGAGGTAATCGCTAATGGCCAGAAACGCGCTGGGGCGGGGGCTGGGAGCGCTCATTCGTGAACCTGATTCGCAGCCTGCCGACGTAAGCAGGTTTTCCGTCGCAACAAGCCTCGAGACGACTCCAGGAGGTACAGGCTCGCAGTTAATCGACATTGATTTGATAGAGCCAAGCCCGTATCAGCCGCGCACTCATTTTCGCGAAGAGGCATTGGCCGAGCTCGCCCAATCCATCCAGGTCAGCGGAATCATCCAGCCGCTGGTGCTCCGCCGAATCGGATCGCGCTTCCAGCTCCTCGCGGGAGAACGGCGATGGCGCGCGGCCCAGCGCGCCGGCTTGAGCCGCGTTCCCGCGGTCATCCGAGAGGTTAACGATGAGGCCGCCCTCGAAATCACACTCGTCGAGAATATTCAGCGGGAGGACCTCAATCCCATCGAAGAGGCGCGCGCCTACGAGCGCTTGACGAACGAATTTCATTTGACCCAGGAAGAGGTCGCCGCAAAAACCGGAAAGGATCGCGCAACGATTGCCAATGCGACCCGGCTTCTGCGCTTGGAAAAGCCGATCCTCGATCTGATTGAGGGCGGTCGCTTGTCGGCTGGACATGGCCGAGCACTCCTTGGCATAACCGAACCTCAGCTCCGTCTAGCTCTCGCACAGCGCGCTGCCAGCGGCCGAATGACTGTGCGCCAATTGGAGCGGAATGCCTCTCGACGATCCCGCACACCCGCTCGTGAAGTTGACGAGCCGCTGCTCGATCCAAACACGCGCGCCGCCATCGAAAACATGGAACACCTGCTGGGGCTGCGCGTGCGCTTGCGACAGCCCACCAAAACGCGCCCTGGCGAGCTGGCTATTGAATATCATGAACCTTCTCAGCTGATGTGGCTGTACGACCGTCTGGTTATCCAGAAGTGAACACTACATACGTCGTAGTAGCGCATAGCGCTTGTGTCGCCAGACCTGCTTTGAAACAATTTACGACGCTCAGTACGTTGCCCTGAGGTGATTTCTGCCCTGGAAGTTTAGGAAACGGGAGTCTTCAAAACCTGTTCCGGAATGGACCGGCTTTCTCGATAAGTCCGTCCGATTCGAGGGAACTCTCGAATGTCCGGGGACTTTCCGCGTGGAAGGAGAAGTAAAGGGCCTGTTGATTTCCGCGCACAATCTCATTCTAGGCGAGGAAGCCCGCGTAGAGGGGCAGATCGAGGGCAACGACGTGGTGATCTCCGGCCGTTTCAATGGCGTGATCTTCGCAAAGGGAAAAGTGGAGATTCACGCCAAAGGAATCGCCACGGGTGAAATTCATTCGCATTGCCTGGTAATCGAGCCGGGCGGAGTCTTTGACGGCGAGTGCCACATCATTGTGCCCTCGGAAGCAGCAAAACCGATAGCGATTCCCATCCGCGCCGCCCAAGCCGGATAGTCACAAGACACTACAGTACTTGCTCGCTGTGTTTTGGTTCAGCCTGAAAAGGAAAGAGGGCGCTCTCCGTTAGTGAGTAATTCCACACTTCGGGCGGGGATTTTCAAGGCATCGATACGACCACCAGACTATCCCTCAGCATGGTTGCGTCCCCGCAGAGCCCGCTTCCGTTTCGCCCGGCGAGATCAATTGTGGCTCCGCCATGCCCATCCGTCTCAACTTGCGGTTCGCCCGTGATCCAGGCGCTACGCCACTTCTTAATCGGCTAAATTGAGCTAAACCCCCTCATTAGGATAAAAGTCGGTTGCCCCGGAAGTGAGTTGAGGCGACACTTACAGCCACTCTCATGAAGTATGGACACCGCGTTCTGGGTCTACTCTCGTTGCTGTCGGTCATTACGTATCTGGACCGCGTATGCATTGCGGTTGCCGGACCGCGAATGCAGGACGAACTTCACATCAGTCCGGAAGCCTGGGGCTGGGTGACGGGAGTATTCGCGCTGTCGTACGCGCTATTTGAGATTCCAAGCGGGGCCATGGGAGACCGGCTTGGGCCACGACGGGTGTTGACTAGAATCGTGCTTTGGTGGTCGGCGTTCACGACGTTAACGGGCGCTGTATCGAACTACATTCTTCTACTGCTCACCCGGTTTTGTTTCGGGATCGGAGAAGCCGGCGCATACCCGAATGCAGGCGCCGTGATCGCTCGATGGATTCCGGCCCAGCAACGGGCGCGCGCCTGGGGAATTGTGTGGATGACCAGCCAATTCGGCGGGGCGATAGCGCCACTGTTGGTAGTGCCTATTCAGATGCGCTTCGGCTGGAGGGCATCATTTTTCACATTCGGGATTCTGGGCGTGATCTGGAGCGGCATTTGGTATTGGTGGTACCGGGATTCGCCGAAAGAGAAACCGGGCGTCACGAAAGACGAACTAGATCAGCTTGCCGAAGTGTCGGATCGGAAGCACCAGCCACTTGCATGGAGCGTGGCGCTTCGCAGCGGAAACCTCTGGCGTATTATGGCCATCGGATTCCTCTATGTTTACGCACTGTATTTCTTTCAGTCCTGGTTCCAAACATATCTTGTCAAGGGCCGTGGATTCAGCGAGGGCGACCTGGTACTTTCGGCGTTGCCCTATTTGGTAGGCGCTTGCGCTAACTTGCTGGGCGGAGTCGTCAGCGACTGGCTGGTGCGACTGACCGGCTTGACCGCGGGGCGCCGTATAGTGGGAGTCGTCGGCCTCGGCATCGCGGCCGCGTGCATCACGGCGACACTCTTAACCGATAGCAGCCACCTGACATTGATTTTCCTATCACTCGCATACGGGGGAATGACGTTTCAGCAGCCGAACATCTTTGCGGTTTGCTCGGAAACCGGCGGACATCTGGCAGGGACTATAACAGGATTCTTCCAAACGGCGGGCCAAACCGGATCCTTCGTTTCCTCGGTGGTGTTCGGATACATGGTGAAAACCTACGGTAGCTATCAGGCTCCCCTGATTCCTATGGCGCTATTCCTAAGCGCCGGAGCGTTATTGTGGCTGAGCGTTGATCCCTCCAGAAAACTCTTTTCCCCGCTCAAACTGGAGCCCGCCCTTATTACTTAGCGGTACAACACAAAGCTTTTGAGAGCGTTTGGTCGGATCATGGATGGTCGGCAAACCGGAAGTAATCTGTTTCATCCGTCGCGTGTAGTGCTTCCGTTGCTTCTTCATGTGTTCACTCCGTTATCTTAACGGATGAACGCTTTCTCCATTTCCAGAAGACAGCTGACGCCAGGATAATTGAACAATTAGGACCGCAGAGAGCCTGCCATCGGCGGAGGTGCTGGTTCGGCAGCTCCGGACTTGGGTTTCCCCATTGCAGCGTCGACGCCTTTGCGAATAGTCTCCGCCCAGTCCTGGTGCGGAACAGGTGAATTTTGCGCCGCGATATAGAGCCGCAGGGCCTGCTCGGGGTGGCCGAGATGCTTGAGTTGAATTCGTCCGGCCGAAATTAGCGCGAGCACGGAGTTACGATCCTGGGGCCAGGTCTGTGCGAGTTTTTCGTATTCGCTAGCGGCGCGTTCCCACTGCTGAATATTCTCGGCGTGACGGCAGAGTTCGAGCCAGCTTGGCGCAGGCATTTGGGCGCCGCCGGCCTGCGCGTAATCTTCATAATCCTGCCACGCAGCTTCTGAGTTGTGGAGTTTCAGATGAAGCTGACAGGTGGTCTCCATCGCTTGCAGGTAGGATGGCGTGTCGCCCTTGCGCCAATGGATGCTTGGCAGCATCTCGTGAGCGTCCACCGAGTCTGGCTTCTCCGCTACTAACGCCTTCAGTTCGGCGATGGCCTCATCGAACTTCTCCTTCTCGAGCAGGTCGGTAGCTTTCACGATGCGTGGATCAGCCGACCAGCCCACTTTGCCCTGGATTGCCTGATCGACCTTTTGTTCAACCCCGCTGTACCGCAAGATAAGCGCCATCACCAGACCAAAGCCAAAGCCTCCGATATGCGCCCAGTAAGCCACGCCACCGCTTTCACCGGCCATGACGCCGGAGAGAAGTTGCTCCCCCAGCCACAAGGGCAAAACAACAAAAGCCGGCGCGTTGAAGCGATAGAGCCGCGGCCGCACAATCCAATAGAAAAATCCGAGCTGAATCTTGGTCTTTGGGAAACGGGCGAGAAAACCCCCCATCAGACCCGCAATCGCACCGGACGCACCAATCACCGGGATCATGCCGTTTGGATAGACCAGGCCATAACCCCACAGCGCTGCAGCCCCGCAGACGAGATAAAACACGGAATACAACGCCCGGCCCCACGTGTCTTCGAGTATTGCGCCCGCCAGCCATAGGAACCACATATTGAAAATTAAGTGGAGCCAGCCGCCATGCAAAAAGTTCGCCGTCAGATAACTGATGGCCACGCGGCGTGAGGGATAAAAGGCATAGCGGCCAAGGATCGATTCGGCTTGCATTTGGTCGAGCTGGCCGCCCAGCCGGGTCATCTCTTCTTCGCATCGCGGCTCGGTCCACTCACGCATTTGCACATCCCAAGCATCGAGCGGCGTGCGATGGGTCGAGGACAACAAGCCCCAAACCTTGGCTTGGGAATGGCGGAAGTTTTCAACCAGCTTCTGCTCCGACGCGTTCATCGACGTATTCGGGTGTGCCGCAGCCAGGAGGAGGATGTGCTGCTGAATTTCGCCAATTTCGCCGATTTCGCGGTCAATCGTCCCGTGCGTCAGCAGAAAGAAAATCGTATTCAGGGCAATTATGCCGATTGTCACGTAGGGCCAGCGGCGCCCGTGCGTGTTTTCGTGATTCAGCGGGATGATCACGGCGATGTCTCCAGACTAAGATCCGGGACCCGGAAAGTTCGGCGCATCGCCCTGTGAGCCGAAGTCAGCCGATGACAGCCGAAAAAAACGCCATCTGACCAAGGCGGGCAGCAGCGTGGCGCAGCTTGCCCCATTCTGGCAGCAGCTTTGCCAGGCAAACCTGTACCTCCATGGAATTCCCTCTATCGGTTACTCCCGTGACCTCTCCGACACACGATCAGCGGCGGAAGATCGCAAGAATCGGAAGCCACTCATCGACAGCTGCTAAATAAAAAGCCCAACGCCATCCCATCAATGATCGCGACCCGACCCGGGCTGCCTGATACCGATTGCGGCTATAATCGAGGACGGAACTTCTGGGGGAACATTGCTCGAGCAGGTGAAACTCACGGCCACGGTAAAGGCGGCGGGCTGTGCGGCTAAGTTAAGCCCCGGCGTGCTGGATACGGTGCTGCGGCGCTTGCCTCGGCAAGAGGACGACAATGTCCTGGTCGGATTTGAGACCAGCGATGATGCGGGAGTCTATCGGTTAAGCGGAGGACTTGCCCTGGTGCAGACGGTGGACTTCTTCACTCCGATTGTCGATGAACCCTTCTCTTTTGGTCAGATTGCCGCCGCCAACGCGCTCAGTGATATTTACGCGATGGGAGGAAAACCGATCTCGGCGCTCTCGATCGTAGCCTATCCCGAAAAGGGTGAACTTGAAATCCTCGAGCAGATCCTTCGCGGTGGATTGGCAAAGATGGCCGAGGCGGGCTGCACAGTTATCGGCGGTCACTCCATTCGAGACGACGATATGAAATTCGGTTATGCAGTAACCGGCTTGATCGATCCGGCGCGCATTTGGCGAAACATCGGCGCGCAGCCGGGCGACGTTTTGCTGCTCACCAAGCCTCTCGGCGCCGGCGTGATCTCGACCGGCCTGAAGCAAGGACGAATCGGGGAAACGGCCGTGGCAGCGGCAACAGCATCGATGTCGCGGCTGAACCGAGACGCCGCTCAGGCGCTAGCCGAAATCGATGAACGGAATCCCGGAACGATTCACGCAGTGACAGACGTCACCGGCTTCGCCCTGCTGGGCCACGCGCGAGAGATGGCCGTGGGAAGCGGCGTTTCCTTGGAACTCGATCACGCCGCGATTGAATACCTGCCCGGCGCGATCGCGGCTTCACGCGAAGGCTTCTATTCGGGCGGACTCCGGAACAATCGGGAATTCATCGGCGATTGTGTCGCATTTCGGGCGGGTGTCCCTGAGGAATTCCGCAACCTTCTTTTCGATCCGCAAACCTCCGGCGGACTGCTTGTGGCGCTGGAAGCAGCGCAGGCCGAGGCAGCGCTCAGCGCCTTGGCTGCTCGCGAAGTCTCCGCGCGCCGCATTGGCCGGGTCCTTGAAAAGCGGTCTCCGCTGATGGAGGTCAAATAGCTCGGCTGCGCCGCGCTCGCGCCGAACTTCTCCCGCCCCCTGATGGATACAATCACTCATGGCATTGTCGGCGCGCTGATCGGCAAAGCCTTCTTCGCCGGAGAGCCTTCACGAGCGCCGCTTTCCTGGCAAGACCCGCCGCGAACCACCGGCCGAGTCGCCATCCTCTCCTGCACGATCGGCGCGATATTTCCGGATGTCGATGTCTTCGCCGGATCGCTGGCACACAACAATCTGGCGATAATGACGTGGCACCGCAACATCACGCACTCTGTGGTCATGCTGCCCGTCTGGGCTCTGGCATTGGCCACGCTCACGTGGTGGATGGCGCGTCGCGTGCGCTGGCCGGCCCCCGAATTCGGCGACCTATTGGCAATTTATCTGGCGGCGATTGGAAGTCACATCTTTCTCGATGTCATCACCAACTTCGGCACCATGGTGTGGAGCCCGCTGAACTATTCGCGAGTGGCTTGGGATTGGATTTTTATTGTCGATCTCACGTTCACGGCGCTGGCGCTCATGCCGCAGCTGGCCGCCTGGGCGTTCCGGCCGCTCAAAAATAGTTGGAAGCGCGCCCTGCCATTGTGGGCGCTGTTTTCAGCCGCCGCTTTTGCGATTGGGCCGCTGGTACGGCCGATCGATATTCCCTTTCCGACGGGAGCATCCTTTGTCTTGGCAGGAGCTTTGGGATGCTTTTTTCTGCTGCCGTTGAGGCGCGGAAGCGGTTCGCGCGCGGGACGCGTCAAGTGGTGCCGCATAGGAATTGCACTCTGCGCGGCGTACTTGGGCTTCGCCGCGACGATGCATCATTCGGCCTTCCAGCGCATCTCCGAGTTCGCTGCTCAGGCGCACCTCAATGTTCAGAATATCGCCGCATTGCCCCTGCCGCCTTCCCTGGCGCGCTGGGTGGGCCTGATCGAGACGCCCGAGGGAATCTACCGAATCCAGTTCGCCCAGTTGGGAGACGAACCGTTTCACATCGACTTCTTCCGCCAGCCCCCTGCCAATCAGTACGTCGCGGCAGCGCGCGGCCTCAGCGAAGTGCAAACGTTTTTGTGGTTTGCGCGCTTTCCTCTTTTCAGGTTCTTCGAACGCGACGGCAAGCCCGTGGTGGAGATCAGCGACTTGCGCTTTTACGGACAACGCCGGCCCGCATCGGGTGATATCGAGCGGGCAACGAACTTCACGTTTGAAGTCGTCTTCGCACCCGACGGCAAAGTTCTCTCTCAGGGGCGGCTGCGGGAAGAGTGAGCTTGCTTCAACGCAAAGAACTATTTCGAATCGGCGGGAAAAATCACTACTTGGCGCAACTCACCCTCTCCTTCACTCGTTGTGCGCACTCCCTGCTGGTCTTTCAGAGCCAGATGAATGATGCGCCGGTCGCGCGCCGCCATGGCCTGGAATCGAAAAGGTTCATGTGTCTGGCGCACGCGCTCAGCGGCTACTTCGGCGGAGAGTTTCAATTCAGCGATGCGCGAGGCGCGAAAGTCTCCGCAGTCGAAGCGCACCCGATTGTGAAACTGAGGCTCGAGCCGCAGCCAGCGGACGGCGATGTGCTCGAGCGCCTTGAGCAAATCCCCATTGCGCTCTAGCAGCAGCTGTTTGTCAGGACCATCGAAGTCCACGACAATCTCGGCGGTCTCCAGATCCCCGTCTCCTGATTGTGGCGCGATGTCCACCCGATAACTCAGGTGGAAACGCCCGGTGCGGAATATGGTATCGAGGCATCGCCGAATTTCCGCAGCCCCGGCTTCACGGTCGAGTTTGCCGTCACGAACAACACTGGGGGGCATGGCTGATTCTCCGAACACCCTTCCGGCGAAACTTATTTCGATAGCGCCGCGCGTGCCACTTGTTTTTTGCCCCTAAGCGGAGGAGGAGCCTTTAGGGGCGAAGTTCGATTCAGATGCCACTGCTGGACCACAGCCATTATATTTTGTGTGACGATATAAAGTATCAGCCCGCTCGAAACTGGAATGAGGAAAAACATGCCCGTGAACATCAAGGGCATCAGCGTCATCATGCGCTGCTGGGACGGGTCGGTCACCGTCATCGGCGTCATTTTTTGCGCCGCGTACATCAAAATGGCCATGGTGATGGTCAGAATGAAGTAAGGATCGCGGCCGGCGAGATCGTGAAAGGGGCCAAACCACGGTGCATGCCGCAATTCAATGGTGGCATTCAGCATTCGATACAGCCCAAACCAGATCGGCATCTGAATCACTTGCGGCAGGCAACTCCCCATGGGATTGACGCCCTCGCGGCTGTACACCGCCATGACTTCCTTGTTCATCTCCTGTTTGCGCGGATCGCGCATGGAATATTTCTTGTAGCGGTCCTGAATCGAGCGAATTTCCGGTGCCACTTTCTGCATTTTCTGCATGGAACGCCAGCTCTTCACCTTGAGCGGATAGAGCAGCATGTTGATGGCGACCGTCATGACGACAATCGCCCAGCCATAGTTGGGAATAAAGTGATAGATCCAGCGCAGGGTGTAGAAGAGGGGTTCGGCAACCAAGCCAAACCAGCCGAACTGCACCAGGCCATTCAACGGCGGGCGAACAGCCTTCAAAATGTCGATGTCTTTTGGCCCCACGTAGAGCCGCAGCGCAAGCGGCCCCGGAGTGGTCGAACCCACCGCCATTTCCGGTAGAATTTCCTGCTGTGTCTTTCCGTCGGTCTGAAGCGTGTGCGTGGCCTGCCGCGCGGAAAGCGTCAGCAGGTCAGAAGTGGGCTGGCCCTGCGGCGCCTCAGGTGGAAGAAACGCAGCCGCGAAGTAGAGGTCCTCGATGCCCACGGCATCGAAAGCTCCGGGAACTTCGGCCGCCACGCTGCGCTGGTTCGGCACGCCGACGTTCTTGGTCGCGATTGTGCTTACGCTCCCGTCATGGCCATCGAAAACAAGCGTCTGCACCGCGGCACGAAACGCCGTCACGTCGCCAAACCCGCCGCGCCAGGCGACGCTGTAGTTGGCCGGCTGGCCGTTCTGCCGAACTGAAGTTTCCACTCCGATGATGTAACTGCGATCGAACTTCAGGGTTTTTGTGACCTCGAGCCGGCCATCGCTCCAGTGAAATTCGATTTGCGCCGGAGCCGCTAGCGTGCTGTCGGTGTCCTCGCCGCCGCGCTCCGAAGAAGCCTTCACCATGTATAGGCCCTGATTGGCGGCGGATTCGAGTTGCGGATCGCCGAGCTGCAACGCCAGCGGCCACCCGCCGGTCTGGCGAGCGAGATCCGCGTTCACCAAATCCAGCGTGCGCGGCGGGTTGCCCTCGTCGGTATATTTCTTGAGCTGCCAGCTGCGCACCACGGCGCCGCGATTGGAGAGCTCCACGCGATAAAGATCGCTTTCGACGACGATATTCTTTTCGCCGCTGGCCGCCACAGGAGGAGCAGAAGTTGCCCCGGTCGATCCCGCGGGCGCAGGCTGATTCGTCGGCCCGGCCGCGGCGGCCAGGCCTTTCGCCGCATTTGCCGCAGGCTGCGTGATAGCCGCGGAACCCGGCGGCTGGGGCTTCGGCGGGTTCAGAAAATACCAGCCGATCATCACCAAAAGCGCGAGGGCAAAGGCGAGCGCGACCCGAGCCTGGTCCGAAATCTCTTTCACAACCGCACCTCGCTGCGCGCTTCATTGCCCCGCACACTATTGCCAAGAAACTCGGCCACATCCTCAACAACATCCGGAACTGGGTCGAAACCGCCCTGCGTGAAAGGGCGGCAGCGCCACAACCGCGCAGCCGCCAGCCAAACGCCGCGCGCCGCGCCGTGCCGCTCGATTGCCTCGGCCGCATAGTGCGAACACGAGGGATAAAACTTGCAACCCACTGGCATCGCCGGAGCAAAAACCGCTTGATAGAAACGGATGCCCGTAAGCAATAGCCACGCTGCCGCGCGGCTTGGCCAGATTTTCTTCGATGTAGGCCCCTTCAGCGTGCTGACAGGGGGTCGCGGCTTCAGCCGCGACATTAAAATCTTCGGAATCAGGACGGCTTTAGCCGCTGAAGTTTCTATCCGCGAGGCTCCAGATGCGCTCTTCGCCGCGGCCACTTTCGCTCCCGCCACTTTCAACGACGAAGCCCCCGCAGCAGCGCGAGCAGCTCCGTCTCCATCGCCGCAAATGCCGAGCGCGTCATGGATGTGCGCGGATGAATTACGATGTCCCATCCTGGGGAGATCTCCGAACTATTCCGCCGAAGGATTTCTCGGATGCGCCGGCGGACTCGATTGCGAACCACCGCGCCTCCCAGCGCCTTCTTCACGCTGATGCCGAAACGGCTTCCCGGCCCGCCATTGGCGCGATAAAAAACCACGAACTGCGCCGACGATTTTCGGGCGCCGCCGCGATAAACGGCTTCGTATTCCGAACGGCGTACCAGACGCGCGGCGCGGGGAAAGCTCTGCGGTGCACCCTCCGAAGTTCTAAATGGGCGTGAGGCGATGACGACCCTTCTTACGGCGCGCGGCCAGGACTTTGCGGCCCCCTTTGGTTTTCATGCGGGCGCGGAAGCCATGGGTCTTATGGCGCCGGCGCACTTTGGGTTGAAAGGTGCGTTTGGGCAACGATGCTCCTCAGAGCGGCCCCTGATTTCCCGCCCCGAATGCGCCATCCAAGGGGCTGCAATCACGAAATCCGCCGCGTCGTACCAGCAAAACATTTAGTGTAAGCGACCGCCCAAACCCGGTCAAGGCAACCGAGCGATAGGAGATAGAGAAACCCAAAAGTGCCCCCTCCTCTTATTGGCTTTGGAGATTGCTGTTCTCGCAGAAGCGGAAGCATCTTTGAGAAAGCGCATGGCAGAATTTTTAGCGGAAATACCCAGTTGGATGTGGGACAGGATTATAGGGAGCTTGTGCCCGAACCTTTGGGCTGCTTTCTCTGCCGCGAACCACGCTTGCGTTCGTAGCGTGCCGTACCCGCCGTTTTCCTCCAGACAAAGAGGCTTTCACCATCAGAGAACGTCCCGATCTTCACGCCCCTCGATGTCATGGCCCGCGAGACAGCCGACCTCAAATTCGCAAGCGAGACATCCATACTATCTACTGGAATCTTCAATGCCTCGCCGTCAGCCAGCGCCTCTATTTCTCTAGCAACCCTACTTGCCAGATCGTGATGCTTGCCGTGTCGACCTTGTCTTAGCTCAGAGAGTGGAAGGCGCTCAAATTGAGGCTGATCAACATTTCCCGACCTGCGCGGTGTGTTCATCGCAGATATAGTATCAGGCTATTAACATTGTATCCAGAAGTTAGTACATCCTCAACACAGTGCCTATACATTTCTTGCTTGACTTCTGTATCACGTTTGTGTATCTATAGTGACTGTTCATCATCACTGCATTCAGGAGGCGCAACCGATGCGGCACTTGATCGTGGGAATCGTTGGATTGATGTTCATGATGGCAAGCTACTGTGCGGCCCAATCAACAAGAACCTTCACCGGCGAAATCATTGATGAGGATTTGAACTGCGCCCAAACGCCGATGAAAGCACCTCCGGACGTGAAGACCAAGCTGGAATGCATACTCCATTGGACCTACTGGTATGGGAAGCGGTATGTCCTCTACGACGCCGCGACGAAGACTACCTATCAGCTGGCCGACCAGGACAGAGTGATTCCTTTTATCGGGGCAACAGTCTTGATCACGGGTACTGAGAGCAACAATACGATCAAAGTCACCGACATTAAGGCTGATGAGATACGTACAAAAGGAGCGGACGATCATAAAGCGGCAAGCTGACAGCCGCGTTAGATTACTCCGAAACTCAATCCGCAGCTAAAGCGGACTTTCTCAAATCACGTTGGAGGACGTGGAGGAGGCAACCGTGAATCACGATCACATCCGCAGGTCCACCTCGAATTTGGATTGGGAAGGTTTTCACACGCACGAAGACGTTTGTGTACCCATTGTGGCTGTTCAATATCACTACATTCAGGAGGCATAGACCATGAATGCTATTTCTCGCTGGGACTCGTTTTCGGGGTTGAACTCGCTGCAGGACCAAGTCAATCGTCTGTTCGCAGACACGGTTACTCGCGGGCGGTCGGGCAATTCCGATCTTGCCACCTGGGCACCGGCGGTGGACATCTACGAGACCGAGCAGGAACTGGTGGTAAAGGCCGATCTGCCGGAAGTCGAGGAGAAGAACATTGATCTTCGGGTTGAAAACAGCACCTTAACGATTCGGGGCGAGCGGCATTTTCAAAACGAGGTAAGCCAGGACCATTACCTGCGCGTGGAGCGCGCTTATGGCACCTTCACACGTAGTTTCTCGCTCCCGAACACCGTGAACACAGAAGGCATTCGCGCCGAGTATCGCAACGGCGTGCTCACCGTACACATGGCCAAGCGCGAAGAGTCCAAGCCGAAACAGATCAAGATCAGTGTGTCGTCTAATGGGAAATCTTAAACAGCAAGACCCCAAAATCTCTAGATCTCTTAAAGGAGGAAAAACCATGCGGCGTTTTATCGTGGGAATCGCTGGATTGACGTTCATGATGGCAAGCTACTGTGCGGCTCAATCACCAAAAACCTTCACCGGCGAAATCACAGACGAGCACTTGAACTGTGTCCAGACGCCGATGAAAGGACCCGACGGGATCAAACAGAAAGACGCCTGCGTACTCTACTGGGCGCACTTCGTGACCCCGCCGAGCAAGTATGTTCTCTACGACGCTGCGACGAAGACAACCTATCAGCTTGACGATCAGAGTCGAGTGCAACCCTATGTCGGAGCAAAAGTCCTGATTACAGGGACTGAGAGCGACAAGACGATTAAAGTCACCGACATCAAGGTTGATGAGAATGCTTACAAAAGCAACGCGCGATCATAGACCGATCAGTGCCCTGGGGGGGGCCGTTTTTGAATTCCAAAAGGGGGCAACCCGGTTGGTCGCCCCCTTTTGCCGGCTCCGGTAAAGGAAACGACAGCGGACGATATTTCAGACTTCGCTCACTCCGAAGTCGAGGAGGCATGCAATGAACCACTTTCACATCCGTTGGTCGGATTCGAAGCTTGATTGGCAAGCCTTCAGCACGCAGCAAGAAGCCGAGACGGAAGCCAAGCAACTGATGCGCCCAAGCGAGAAGTATACCGTTGAAGAGTTTGACGGAAATTGCCCGCGATGCGGCAACGGCATAAAGACGAGAAGCACGGTAGTCTGAACCGTACAACCTTCGCTGTTTCTAAAAGCGGAAAGGAGAACTCAACATGAAATACGGCTTTTCCCTCTCATCCCTGGTGTTAATGATGTTCCTGGTAACAACCCCGTCTTTTGTTCCCCTTCGCACTTCGGCGCAGAACACTGGCCCTAAGGATCAGGCAAAAGCTGCCGCAGGGAGTACATTCGAAGGCGAAATCACGGACAACGATTGTGCCGCGATGGGTTCCCATGCCATGACGATGACTTCCACCGCGCTCGCCACGCCGGACCTCTGTACGACGTACTGTCTGCGTTTTAAGAACACGCCGGGCAAATTGGTTCTCTACAACGCCGCGACAAAGATGATTTATCAGCTCGATAACCAGCAAGAGGCTTCGTTTTTCAAGGCCAGGAAAGTCAAAGTTATCGGAACGTACGACCAGGCCACGAAGACGATTCACGTTACGGACATTAACTCTGTAACGGCATCCTGAAAATCCGAAGTCTAACTGAGCGATGCTGGGGCGAGATTCGAAGGAAATGCCCGCCGAGAGACTCGCCCCACAGCCCATTCAGCCATTTCCCTTGAGAAGCAGACAATGCGGAAGCAACAGAACGGTTTCTCGCTAATGGAGCTTTTGATCGTGGTGGCGATCATTCTGATCATCGCCGCCATCGCCATCCCGAACCTGTTGCGGGCGAAGATCGCCGCCAACCAGGCTTCGGCGGTGGGCTCGCTGCGGACGTTGAACACAGCGTGCATCGCCTACTCCACCAGCTATGGGCAATTCCCAGCGGCGCTCAACAATTTGGGCCCGGTCGGATCGGGCGGTACGGCCAGCTCCACGTCAGCAGACTTGATTGACTCTGTGCTCGCGGCTGGTACCAAGAGCGGCTACACGTTTACCTACAGGGCTGGTGCCAGCAATCAGTCTTATTCGATAACAGCTAAGCCCATCACCGCGGCCACAACCGGACAGAACATGTACTACACCGATCAGTCCGGTGTGATCCGCGTGGATACCTCCGGCACGGGTGCAGGCGCAAGCAGCACCCCAATCGGCTAGTGGGGAATTAGCAGCGGCCAAGAAAAGCGGATGCGCAGCCGCCTCCTTCCTGCATACGTGCGCCCAGGGTGGGTACTTTCCGATAGCGCCATCTCCTATCCCGTCAAGGCAACCGCGGGGATAGTACACTTCGCGGAAAACTCGGCTACACCTTCCCACGCCCCTCATTTGAGCGATAATTCGTTGTAGAGGCTCCGTAAGCCGCGTACGCGAATCGAAATTGCTGGCGCAAACATTCTGTCTGGAAGATTGTGCGAAGCGCCCCTCGGAGACAAATTCGCAAGTTCGTATGAGGGGAGTAGCTTCCCGTGCTGTTTTCTGTTTTTCTTCCCCTCATCCTTAATCTTTAATGCGTTTCAGCCCAATATTGTGTAGGTGTATGCATTTTTTTCAAGACTTAGTGCTTCGCGCAAGAGGTGGAACGC
>Ga0207133_1030_pt1 | contig 26998 bp, 19 predicted proteins | sample Alteio_BWMinHeat_11_FD_153537 | JGI IMG/M metagenome (GOLD analysis project Ga0207133, IMG submission 153537) | Enriched cells from forest soil in Barre Woods Harvard Forest LTER site, Petersham, Massachusetts, United States -... | ecosystem: Environmental > Terrestrial > Soil > Temperate forest >... | reverse complement strand
GAAAAGTTCGGTGGTGGCTACGGAGATGAGCGCGGTGCCGTGGCCGAGAAAAACTGTCAGCAAGCTAAGGTGTGCGTGAGCAAAAACCGCGAGCATCTCGAGAGAGAGACCGGTGATGATCCCGGGAAGAATGAGTGGGAGAAGAACGAGGCGGCGGAAAAGCGCTTTGCCGGGGAAATTGGCGCGATCGAGAGCGAGCGCGGCAAGGAGGCCCAACGTAAGCGAAAGAGCGACCGCGCCAGCGGCGACGAGAAGGCTATTGAGTACGGAATCCCAGATGGGGGCGTCGGCGAAAAGCTGGCGATACCAATCAAGCGTGAGATGACTCGGCGGAAATCCGCCGACGCCATCGCGATTGAAGGAATAGAGAATGAGCACAACGATAGGTAGATAGATGAAAGCGAAGACCAGCGCGGCGTAGATGGCGAGCAGGGGTGAGTGGCGAGTTCGAGAGTGTCGGCTCATTTGAAAGACCATCGTTTCTCGAGGCGCTCGGTCAGGAACAGGAGCGAGAGAGTAATAAGCAGGATGCAGACGGAAATGGCGGCGCCGAGCGGCCAGTCGTAGGTTGCGCCGAAAAGGGTTTGCACGATGTTGGCGATCATGGTGCCGGAAGAGCCGCCAACGAGCAGCGGTGCTAAGAAATCGCCGAGAGAAAGAACAAAAGCGAAAGTGGCTCCGGCGAGAAGGCCGGGCATCGAGAGCGGAAGAATCACGCGGAGGAAAGTAGATGCGGGCGAGGCGCCGAGGTCTTCAGACGCTTCGACAAGGGGGCGGGGAATGTGCTCGAGCGAGGCGTAAATGGGAAGGAAGACGAACGGCGTGTAGATGTGCGTCAACATGAGTACGACGGCGAAGGGACTGTAGAGCAGAAAGCTGACGGGTGCGTGGGTGAAATGGAAGTACTGAAGGAAGCCGTTGAGGACCCCTTCGCTGCCGAGAATTGTTTTCCAGGCATAGCCGCGCACCAGATAGCTGACCCACAGCGGGACGATGACGAGTTGATAAAGCAATTCTTTGCGCGGGCCAGAATGAAACGAGAGGTAGTAGGCGAGCGCATAGCCGAGAAGCAGAGAGCACAGCATTACGGACCCGGCTATGCGCATGGTACGGAAGAGAACCTCCGCGTAGAGAGGATTGGTGAGGAGTTTCTGGTAATTGGCGAGATTCCAGTCATGAACGAGGACGCCGCCTTCTACGGTCCAGAAGCTGTGCAGGAACATCAGCGCGTAGGGCAGCAGCAGGAAGAGCGCTACCCAGAGAAGCGGCGGGGCGGAGACGATCGTTTTGTACGCGCGCGAGTACATTTGCAAGTTAGTCTGCGACGCGGATAGCATCCGCGATCAAGAAAACAAAGTCGTGTTCGCCGGTAAGCGGGCCGCAAGCGGGTAGACGCACGCGCAGGAGCTGGCCTGCTCCGCAATCAACTTCGAGCAGTTCGCTGGCGCCGCCGTAGATTTGTTGGAGGATCTTGGCGCGAAATTTTACTTCGTTGGTCTGACGCTTACCGTCGGGAGAGAGTCGAATCGTTTCCGGCCGAAGTGAAAAGGTAGCGGGGGCGTCCGCTTCTTCCAATGGCCAGCGCAGGACGCCGCATGTTGCAATGCTGCGGCGAATTTCCCCGCGCAGCAAATTAGTTTGCCCGACAAATTGTGCGGTATAGGCGGTGGCGGGATGCGCATAGATCTCTCGCGGTGAGGCGACTTGTTCGAGCGCGCCATCGCGGAGCAGCGCGATGCGGTCGGAGAGAGCCATGGCTTCTTCCTGGTCGTGCGTGACGAAGAGGAAAGCGATGCCGATTTCGCGCTGGAGGGTTTTCAATTCACTTTGCATCTGCTTGCGCAGGTTGGCATCGAGTGCCGAGAGCGGTTCATCCAGAAGCAAAAGATGGGGGCGATTGACCAGGGCGCGGGCAAGAGCGACGCGCTGCTGCTGGCCGCCGCTTAGCCGGTACGGCCGAGCGGCGGCGAATTCCGCCATTTTCACCATGTTCAAGGCGTCGTCTACGCGACCTGGGATTTCATTCTTCGGGGCCCCTTGAACGCGCAGGCCGTAGGCCACATTGTCTCGAACGTTTAGGTGCGGGAAGAGGGCGTAGTTTTGAAAGACGGTATTTACCCGGCGCTTGTAGGGCGGGAGCGTGTCCAGGCGTTCCCCGGACATCCAGATTTCGCCGGCGGCGGGCGGTTCGAAACCCGCGATTAGGCGGAGAAGCGTAGTTTTGCCGGAACCGCTTTCGCCCAGCAAGGTGAGAAATTCTCCCGAAGCTATATTTAGCGAAATATTTTTCAGGACTTCGCGTTGGCCGAAGCGCTTGGCCACGCCGCGCACTTCAAGCAGTGGAGCGTTGGTGTCCATCGAAGCGGGCTCGGGAATGGCAACGAGGCTCACTGCGCAGCTTTCACCTCGTTCCAGATTTCGTTGTACTTGGGGCGGCGCGGGACGTCCTGCCAAAAATAGATTCGTTGCATGTAGGCGTCGGGATCGTCCATATGCAGGTTTTTCTTTTCGCTTTCGGACATAAGTGCGGTGGACTGCGGATTCGCGGGGGAATAGCCGGTAACGTCTGTGATCTCTTTCTGAGTCTCTGCCTCGATCATGTATTGCAGGAACTGCGCAGCGAGTTCTTTCTGCTGGCTGGCGTTGGTAATCATCAAGTGATCGATCCACCCGGTGGTGTTTTCTTTCGGAATGAGCTCTTTGATTGGGAATCGCAGCTTGCGAAGCTGGTTGGTCATCAACGGCCACCCCATCGCGATAGCAACTTCGTGGTTTTGAAAAAGGTTGGTCAGCTCCCCGCCAGTGGACCACATCTTGCGAATATTTGGTTTGAGCTCGATCAATTTCTTCTTAACGGCCTCGAGCTGGGTGTCCGAGAGATTGTACAGCTGCGATGGATCGGGCTTGTCATAACCAAGAACTTGAGCCGCCATATAAACGGTTGAAAGATCGTCCCATACGGAGACTTTGTTTTTGAGGTGAGGTTCCCAGAGGGCCGCCCAGGAGTCCGGCTCTTGATCAATAGCAGTCGTGTCGTACAGGAGTGGATTGGGTCCCCACATGAAGGGAACGCCATAAACTTGACCGTTTGCTTTGGCTAGCGAGGAATTACGGAGTTTCGGGGAGAGCTGACTGTAGGACGGGAATTTGGAAAGGTCGAGCGAGGTCGCAAGACCTGCTCGCACAATCGAAGTCGCGACGTCGCTGGAAGGCGAGATCACGTCATAGTTGGACGCGCTGCCGCCGCGCAACTTGGCCACTAGCTCGTCGCTCGAACCCATGTACGACGCAACGATCTTGCAATGGTGGGCTTCCTCGAAGGGACGCACGAACGACGAGTCCGCGTAGCCTTCCCAGACGAGTAGGCTAAGCGTGGCTCGCGTTTTCGCGCAGGCGCCGCAGAGCATCGCCAGCGCCAGGATTCCCAGGGCGATTGTGCGGCGGTTCATACGGTCTCTCGCTTTCGCGGCATTGGCATCCTCGTGTGGCCCGATTAATATTGGACCAAGTCTTAGTGGCGACGAAACTAGTCCTATTTCGCTTCGGCATCGTAGACCACTTTTCCGCCTACGATTGTCTTGACCACTTTCGTCTTCGCAATCGCGTGCGGATCAATCTCGAAGATATTTTGTGAAACGATGACTACATCGGCGAGCTTGCCCGGCTCGATCGAGCCTTCTGTTTTTTCGCGGCGCCCGGCGTACGCCGCGCCGAGCGTGTAGGCTTCGATGGCTTGCCCGAGCGTTACACGCTCTTGTGGCAACCATCCGCCAGCAGGTGTGCCCTGTGTAGTTTGCCGCGTTACGGCCATTTGCAGGCCTTCCCAGGGATTCAGAGTCACGACGTTCCAGTCGCTACCGAAAGCGAGGTGGCCGCCAGCTTTCGCGATGCTGTTCCATACCCACGCACGCGAGGCGCGGTCTGGTCCGTTGTTGCCCGCCCAGACTCGCAAGGTGTCCTCGTCGGGGTAGGCGTGCAGGGGCTGCATGCTGGCGATTACGCCGAGCTTTCCGAAGCGCGGAATGTCCCGGGCGGTTACAGTTTCGATGTGCTCGATGCGCGGGCGGCGATCGCGCGTGTGATTCATGTTCTCCGCGTTTTCGTAGGCGTCGAGAGCCGTCCGTACGGCGTAGTCGCCAATGGCATGGGTGAAGAGTTGCAAACCGCGTTTGTCGAGTTCCGCGACTGCCGCCGTGTATTTGTCCGGCTCCCAAAACAGTTTACCCTTCGTGGACGAATCGTCCGTATAAGGTTCGAGCATCGCAGCGGTGTGGGATTCCACGACGCCGTCGATCATCATTTTCACCACGCCGCCGGAGAGCCACTCGCCCGTATATTTCTTGCGCGCGCCTTCGATCGCGGCGAGATCCTTGGGGCGCAATTGTGGTGGATTCAGGAAGTAAGCGATATACATCCGCAGCGTCAGGTGGCCTTGCCGTCGCAACTCATCGTAGAGATCGAACTCTTCGAAATCGCCACCCGCGCTGTGCACGCGTGTGAGGCCATTTTCGTTGGCCCAATGGATTCCGGCGCGAAGGGCGGCGAGTTTCTCTCGGCGCGTGGGTTTCGGGACGAGTTTCCCGACGAGACTGCTGGCGGATTCTTTCAATGCACCGGTGGCTTCGCCGGTTTTGGGATCGCGTACGATGGCGCCATTAGCGGGATTCGGCGTCTCTTTGTTGATGCCGGCAAGCGCAAGCGCCTTCGAATTGGCCCACGAGGTGTGACCGTCATAGCCAACCAGAAAAGCCGGGCGATTGGGGAACAGCTCGTCGAGATATTTTTTGTGAGGAAGGTTCTCTTCACCGAACATCGCGTAGTTCCAGCCGCCGCCCAGGATCCATCCGTCGGGGGCCTGTTTCTGCGCGTATTCGCGTAAAATGCGCTGGATGTCAGCCGGATTTTTTGCGCCCTCGAGATTGGCTTGACCGAGACTGATCGAGCCTTCGAGAAAATGGATGTGGCAATCTACAAAACCAGGCAGGATCAGTTTTCCGCCAGCGTCGATGACCTTTGTAGCGGGCCCACGAAGCCCTTCGATTTCAGCGTCATCTCCCACGGCAATGATTTTTTCGCCACGGATCGCCACGGCTTGCGCCCACGACTGTTTAGCGTTCAGGGTGTAGACCTTGCCGTTGATAAGGATGGTGTCAACGGGCTGAAGTTTCGGATCCTGGGTATTCTGAGCGAAGACGGCCGCGGAGGTTCCAAAGGCGAGGACGACAGCAATACCCGCGATGATTACGGCTGTTCGAGGTTTGATCATTCGCAACTCCAGTTCCAGGTCTTTTTTAGCGTTTACAAGTCGCCAGTTAGGAATCAACAGTCACGTCCTTTTCAAAACGTGGGCGGTGTGTTCACCCAGAGCAGCCAGGTTTCCGAGCGGCCGGGATTTCTCCATCGGTGAGGCGTCGAGCTTTCGAAATAAAGGCTGTCGCCTGGCGTAAGCCGGTAATGTTCTTTGCTGCCGAGCCAAATCTCAAAATGACCGCGAAGAATGTGCAAGAACTCCTCGCCTTCGTGGGAGTACGATTCGCCGCTCCCGCCTCCTGGTTTGATGCGAAAAAGATGCGGCTCCATGGCCGTTTGGCCCCAGGCCAGAAGCTCCATGCGAACGCCGGGCGTGGTCTCGAGGACTTTTCGCTGGCCGGGCCGCACGAGGCGTGGATTCTCCGCGGCGGTTTCGAAGAGGGAGAGGATATTGGTGTTATAGAAACGCGCGATGCGGCGCAACGTGGAAATCGAGGAGCGCATCTGGCCGCGTTCGAGCGCGCTGAGAAATCCAACCGAGACTTTTGTGGCACGCGCCACTTGCGCCAGGGAGAGCCCTCGGCGCGTACGCAGTCTGCGGAAGCGCTGGCCGGGAAGTGGAACGCTCTCCGTCGGTAGGGAGACTATGCCCTGGCGCTTCAATACGTGGACGATGGCCGCGGGATTCAGTCCCTTGGCGCGGCGCAGAAAAACGGCGCGCTGCAGCAGGCGAACGTCAGCTTCCGCGTAGAGGCGGTAGCGGCTCTCTGTGCGATGCGGAGAGACCAGCCCCAGCGCTTCCCAGGCGCGCAAGGCAGATGAAGAGATACCCACACGACGCGCCACCTCGCTAATGCGCAGGATGCGATGCGCCGCTTGATTTGCTGATGGCTTGGAGAAATTCTTTCCGCTTGACACGAGTGCCAGCTTTCTCTAAGTTTGCTGGATTATAGTAAGGTTTCGGGGGCACAGCAACCTCGAAGAATCCGCTGCACAGTGAATTCTTCGCGACAAGGGGTGAGTTCATGAAAACGGCTGCAGGACTGTGGCAGCGCGACGCGCACTGTCATCTCAAGTTTCTTTCCCTGCTCTTTCTCGCGCTGCTGATGTTCGGGACCGCGCCTTTTGCAGGGTCGCAGAGCACGGGCGGGCGGATTCGCGGAACGGTCAGCGATCCCAGCGGTGCCTCGGTAGCTGCGGCCACCGTTACGCTCATTAATGAGGCGACGCACGCGACGCACGACGTGCAAAGCGGAGCAAGCGGGGAATATATCTTCATCGAAGTGCCTGTGGGTAGCTACGAAATCGATGTCGCTCAGGCGGGGTTCAAGAAGTATGTGCGAAAGGGAGTCGCACTGGACTTGAACCAAGTCGCCAGCGTCGACATCACGCTGCAGCTCGGCTCGTCAGCAGAAAGCGTGGAGGTTACGGGCGCGCCCCCGGTCGTGGATACAAGCTCGACACAGCTCGGTGCCATCGTGAACGAGCGCTCCTCCACGCAACTGCCTCTGAACCAACGCGATGTCTATCAATTGCTCCAGCTGCAACCGGGAGTTCAATCACAGCTAGGCAACGACCTTTTCTATGGATCGGATCGCGCCGGAGTGGTTACTGTGAATGGCGGCCGCGGGCGCTCGAACAATTACACGGTGAATGGGGGAGACGGCAACGATCTCTTCGCCAATCTACCGGCGGTGGAACCTTCGCCGGACAGTATCGAAGAGTTTCGCGTCATCTCCAATTCCTTTGATGCGGAATACGGCCGCAACTCGGGCGCCGTGGTGAACGTCGTGACAAAATCAGGCACCAATGATCTACACGGAAGTTTCTATGAGTTCTTTCGCAACGACGTTCTGAATGCGCATCCGTTCACCTTCGTGGCATCGCCGAAGCCGGCTTTCAAGCAGAACCAGTTTGGCGGCACAATCGGCGGGCCAATTAAAAAGGACAAGACTTTCTTTTTCGCGTCTTATGAAGGCCGGCGAGTCGTGCAGGGGATTGTCTCTCAGCAAGTTACCGTGCCGACCGTGACAGACTTGGCCGGCGATTTTTCGGGAGGTTCGCCATTTACGGGCTCACTAATCGATCCCACGGTTGCGAATGTCTTACAAAGCCGCTGCGGCAGCGGCGCCCCGGGTTCACTGCCTGCGAACCAGCGATTGACCCCCGCGGCGCAAAACCAAGTGAACAACGTGATTAACGGCACGCCGGAACCGTACAGCGCCATCTTTGTCAACAATCAAATCCCTACCGGATGTTTTGATCCGGTCGCGCTAAGCCTGCTGCAGTACGTGCCGGGAGCAGGTGGAACCGCCAGTCAAGTCACTACGGTTCCGAATAAGAGAGACCGTGGCGACCAATTCCAGATAAAGATCGACCACTCCTTCAGCAACAATCAGAAAACTTCGATTTACTATTACTTTGATGATGACAACACCTTGGACCCCTTCGCAAAATTTCAGGCTCAGGGAGCTCCGCTCGGGAACTTTCCGGGCGACTATGCTACGCGCACACAGCAGATCAACGTAACTCATACCTCCACAATTGGAGCAACGGCCGTCAACGAATTCAGGTTCAGTTACTTCCGCGAGGGCCAGCTCAAATTCGACACGCCCACCAGGACGAATGCCATCCAGGCTTCTTGCGGGACGGGAACAGCCAAAGCGTTCTGTTTCACAGGCCAGAGCGATACGCCACTTGTCGACTCCAGCGGCAACTGCCTTTCTTCGGGCGCGCCCCCTTCCGGCGCGCCACCTGCCTGCCCAGGCAACGCGGACTTCGGCATTCATACCGGACTTGGCGCCAGCAAAGAAGGGGTGCCCTTTGTTCAGCTGAATGGCGGCTTCTCGATCGGCAATAACTTCGGTGGGCAGTTACCACAGATCGGCAATACCCTTCAATTCAGCGACAACTACAGCAAAATCATCGGCACTCACAATCTTAAGTTTGGCGGCGATGTTCGTTACCAAAAATTCGACCAACTCCTGTACTTCGACGTCAACGGACAAATCGTTTTCAACAGCGATTCAAATATTTGCGGGCCCGCAAACCCTAATGTGCCGCCGAATTGTTCTACCGTGACCGGGGACGACTTGGGATTCTCCTCGCCCTACCCCAACTATCTCCTTGGGCTGGCGAGCGATCTGGCACAGGGTTCGGCGCAACATGAATTGGTGCGGAGCAAATCGGTTTATCTCTTCGCGCAGGATAGTTGGAAGATCAAGCCGAATCTGACACTGAACTATGGTGTGCGCTGGGAACTGAACACGCCGCAGGCCGATATAGGGCACAAGGTACAGACTTTCCGGCCGGGAGAGCGTTCGACCATTTATCCGTGCAGCCTCGATCCCAGCAATCCTCTGTTTGCCACCTTTGGTCCTGGGGAAGCCGGTTGCGATGCTGCGGGAGTTACTCCTATCGGACTCGTCTTTCCCGGCGATAAGACTGTTCCGGATGGTTTGACAAATACTTACTACAAGGCATTCGCTCCGCGCCTGGGCCTCAATTGGAGCCCCAGCGCACATGACGGATGGCTTGCTAAGTTGACGGGGGGACCGGGCAGAACCAGTATCAGCACCGGATACGGAATGTTTTATAACCCCATCGAGCAGCTCGTCCTCGAGCAATTCAGCGCCGAGCCGCCCTTTGGCGGGAGCAATTTTATCCCGACGCCGTTTCTTCAAGCTCCCTACGTCGGCCAGAATGGCACCGTCGCTCCAAATCCCTTCACCGGAATCTTGAATCCACCGCGTGGCAAGGCCATTGACTGGTCCCGGTTCCTGGGCAGCATCTATTTCGGGCAGTTCCCCGCAAACATGCGCCCCCAGTATTCGGATCAATACAACTTGACGATCAAGAGAGAATTGCCGGGCGATATTCTCTTGCAGGTTGCCTATGTAGGATCGCAAGGCCATCGTTTGCTGGCCACCTACGAACTGAATCCCGGTAATCCCACGACTTGCAATGATCTGGCGGCACTTGGACAGGGTTGTGGGCCCCTCGGCGAAGACTCTGCGTATTCCTTTATACTCAATCTTCCGGCGGGGCAGACTTTCCACCTTCCCTATGTGGGAGGCCCGTCGGGCGGACCAAACATTCCTTGCTCTATTTCGAAGCCATCCACTGCCTGCGTCCTGACCCCCGCATCCAATGGCCAGCAAATTACTCTCGTTGGAATCCGCCCGTACTCCTCACCTCTGTGCAACCCCCTGACCGGCACAGGCTGTCCGACTTTAGGCACCCCCGTCTTCTCCGGCATCTTTAGTGAGGACACCATTGCCCATTCGAACTACAACTCGTTCCAAGCGTTGTTTGAAAAACGCTTTTCGCACGGCCTTCAATTTCAGGCTTCCTACACCTTCAGCAAATCCTTGGACAATGCCTCAAGCTTCGAGAGCGCTTTGAATCCCTTGAATTTCAACTCCACTTACGGGCTTTCAAACTACGATGCGCGACACCGTTTCGTGTTCAACTATGTCTGGGAACTGCCGGTTCCCAAGTACGATGGACTCAAAGGCAAGCTACTGGACGGTTGGGAAGCATCGGGCATTCTCACCTTCCAGAGCGGTTTCCCCATCCGTATTACTTCCCAGGCGGATATCGAGCAACTGGACACCACTTTCGACTTCGAGGCCCCGGGCCAGCCTAACCTTACCGGGCCGTTCAAAACGCATGATCCGCGCAAGGATGGGTTTGTCTTCGATCCTGGTCTGTTCACGAATAACACTGTCGCGGCAGGTACGATCGGCAACGCACCGCGGTCGATCTGCTGCGGTCCGGGGATCAACGGTACGGACATGAGTTTCTCCAAGCAAACCAGGTTCGGAGAAAGGTGGCAGATGGAATTCCGAGCCGATATCTTCAATGTTTGGAACCATGCGCAGTTCTACAGCGTGGATGGCAACATCTCGAATTTGGGCGGCACGTTTGGCCAACCACTGCACATTCGCGATCCGCGGCTCGTGCAGTTCGCGCTGAAGTTTCACTTCTAGCGTAAACTGGCAGTTCACCGCGCTTCCTGAGGCGCTCCCACCTGACGGGAGCGCCTTCGCACGTTCGACAACGGAAAGAGGCGGTTCGTCGTCGGAAGTCGTTTTTAGTACAAACTGACCGCAGGGAACAGACCTGCCAGCGTTGGCCACTTCGTGGCTACACGGATAGGGAACAAGAAAATGCACGACGCACTCCAGAAAGAAATCTCGACCTACGAAAAGCGCACGCCGAAATCCGCGGATGCGTACAAGCGCGCTTTACAACGCATTCCGCTAGGCGTGGCCAGCAATTACCGCCACTACGAGCCCTATCCCTTGTTTGTGAAGGACGGAAAGGGAAGCAGGATTCACGATCTCGATGGAAATGAATACATCGATCACAACCTTTGTTTTGGCGCGCTCATGGCCGGGCATTGCCATCCAGCCGTAGTTAAGGCGGTCGAGCAAAAGCTGCATGAAGGCACGACGTTCGGCATGCCACACGACATGGAGTGGGAGCTTGCCGAAGAAATCTGCAAGCGCTATCCCGTTGAGATGGTGCGTTTCGGCTCGAGCGGCACGGAAGCTACGATGCATGCTTGCCGCATCGCTCGCGCCGCTACGGGCCGCGAGAAAATCCTGAAGTTCGAAGGTGCCTACCACGGTCTGCACGATACCGCTCTGGTTAGCGTCAAGCCCAAGGCTGAAGACTACGGCGATCCCGACGCGCCGAATTCTGTTCCCGGCGGAGGCGGTGTGCCCAAAGCAGCTGTCGCGAATGTGGTTGTCGCCGCTTTCAATAATCTCCCGAGCGTCGAGCGGCGCTTCCGCGAAAATGCCGGCCAGATCGCCGCGATAATCCTCGAACCGATTTTGATGAACGTCGGCCTTTGTATGCCGCAACCCGGTTTTCTTGAGGGTTTGCGGGACATCGCCACGAGAAACGGCGCGCTGCTCATCTACGACGAAGCGAAGACCGGTGCGAAACTTGCGTGGGGTGGGGCCAGCGAGTTTTTCGGCGTGAAGCCGGACATGATTTGCTTGGCAAAATCGATCGGCGGCGGCTTGCCGCTGGCCGCTTTTGGGGCCAGCCGCCCGGTGATGGACCTGATCGCGCAGCATAAAGTCTTTCACGGCGGCACGTACAACACGAATCGCGTCGCTATGGCCGCGGGTCTAGCTACTTTTCGCGATGTATTATCTCGAGAAAATTACGCGCACGTCGATAAGCTCAGCAAGAGACTAACGGACGGCTATCGTGCCACCGTCAAGAAGAGCGGTCTCGAAGCCTACGTCATAAGCGCTGGGGTTAACGGCGCGCTGATGCTTTACCCGCAGGAAATTCGCAATTACCGTGATTGGACGAAAATCGACATTGATCTTTGGCGGCACTACTGGTTCGCGATGGTCAACCGCGGCGTCTTGCCGCAGCCTTATTGGTGGGACGAGCAATGGACCATCTCCGTTCAGCACACTGAGGCTGACATCGACAGCCATCTCGCCGTATTCGATGAGGTCGCGCCTGGACTCGCGAAAGCACAGCTCGCGCGAGGCGCGCACTTCGTCGGCGCGGCGGGCCACTGATCCCGGGAGACCATGCCATTGCCGAACGAGGCCGCCATCGCGTCCGCCGCGCTCAGCGCGCCCGTAGCTCAAGACACGCCTCCTCTACGGCGCGTGTTGGGACGCATGGACCTCGTTCTGCTTTTTGTCGTTGCCGTCTTCAACTTGAACGTCGTTCCTTCGATTGCCGCGAACGGCGGCGTCACCGTCTGGCTTTGGATCATTTCTCTTTTGCTTTTCTTTTGGCCCCAAGGCATTGCGGTTATCGAGCTTGCGCACAGGTATCCCGGTGAAGGTGGCGTCTATCTTTGGGCAAAGGAAGTCTTTGGAGACTTCCACGGTTTTCTCTCCGGCTGGTGCTACTGGACCAACAACATGATGTATGTGCCGACGGTCATGCTGTACTTCGTCGGTGTTTCGGTTTTTGCGCTCGGTTCTGGTCACGAGGGGCTGGCGGAAAGTAAGAAGTTTGCGCTGACCGCTTCGCTTCTGCTGCTGATCGTTCTCGTAGTGCTGAATATCGTCGGGCTCGGTGTCGGGAAATGGATCAATAACCTCGGCGCGATGGGAACAGGAATTGCCGCCGCGGTTCTTGTTGGTCTGGGAATTGTGGTGTGGTTGCGGTTCGGGACAAGTGTGACCTGGGCTGACTTTCGAATTCCGCCGAACCCAAAATTCGTTCTGAATTCTTTCGGGGTAATTTGTTTCGGACTGGTGGGGCTGGAGCTCGCTTCCGTGATGGGCGACGAAATAGAGAATCCGCAAAAGACTTTGCCGGGAGCCGTGGCATGGGGCGGCGCGCTTTCCGGGATGCTGTATATCGGTGCGACGATGACGCTGCTCATCGCGGTCAGCAAGGATGAAATCAACGTGCTGCAAGGGGTCGTACAGGCCGTCGGCCATATGGCCGGCCGTGTGGGAGTGGCGTGGATCGTCGCGCCATTTGCGTTTATGTTGAGTCTGTCGATCGCTGGGATTGCTTCAGCTTGGCTAGGTGGCTCGGCGCGAATTCCCTTTGTCGCCGGACTAGATTCCTACATGCCTTCCTGGATGGGCAAAGTGCATCCACGTTACCGCACGCCTTACGCAGCGCTGATTGCTCACGCGGCAGTTTCGATGGTGCTCGTGGTGCTGAACTTTGGAGGTTGGTGGATCTGGAATAAAATGATTGCCTTGGCCTCCGTGGGATACATCTTGCGGGCGTTTGGGTTTGTCGTTTCAAATCTAGTGGTCAGCGAAACCGGCGTGCAGGAAACTTTCCAGAAGTTGCTTTCGCTCGCCGTCGTTCTTCAGCTGGTTCCTTTCCTCTATATGTTCGGCGCGCTTTTGAAACTTGCATGTAGCCACCCTTTTGTGAAGGGTGTTTATGGCCAGACGACACTGGTCCTTTCCGGCGTCAGCGGACTGGTCACCACGATTCTGGGTATCGCACTTGCCTTTTTCCCAGCGCAGCAGGTCACCTCCGTCCTTTCTTACGAGGTGTGGATGTTTGGGGGTACATTATTTTTCATCGGGCTGGCCGCGTTTTTCTTTTTCATTTACGGGCGGCGTAAGACCGCTAGAAAACTCGCGGAGGCTGTTTCGCCTGTTTGAACCTAGCGGGCCCTCGCCCGGCCGCTCGGACGAAGGCGATTTTGGGAGGTTGTGATGTCCAGCAGTGCGACAGCGGGAGTTCCGACACATCAGAATTACGTGAATGGCGAATGGGTTGGCAGCGCTTCGGGAGAAACATTCCCGGTCTATGATCCTTCGACCGAAGAAGTTATCGCGCAGGTAGCCTCCGCCGGTGCCGCTGACGTCGATCGCGCCGTAGGAGCGGCGCGAGCTGCCTTTGACGGTGGGCTTTGGGCTGCGACTTCCGCACAAGACCGCGGCCGTATCCTTTTCAAGCTCGCTGAAAAAATTCGTCAGAATAGCACGCTGCTCGCGGAAATCGAATGCCGCAACACCGGCAAGCCGATCGTCGAAGCCGAGTACGACATCACAGATGTGGCCACTTGCTTCGAATATTACGGTGGCCTCGCCAACAAAGTTCTCGGTAGCGTAAATCCAGTTCCCGCCAACGCGCTCAGTTTCACGCTTCGCGAGCCTGTCGGAGTGGCCGGCCAAATTATTCCGTGGAACTATCCACTGCTCATGGCCGCATGGAAACTCGCGCCCGCACTTGCGGCTGGCTGCACGTGCATTCTCAAGCCGGCAGAACAAACGCCGTTGACCGCGCTCGAAGTCGCAAACTGGTTCACGGAAGTGGGGTTGCCGCCTGGCGTCGTGAATATCATCAACGGCTTCGGTGAAACCGCGGGCGCCGCACTCGTCGCGCATCCCGGCGTCGACAAAATCGCGTTCACCGGGAGCGCCGCGGTCGGCAAGATCATTGTCAAGAGCGCCGCGGACACCCTCAAACGCGTCACGCTCGAGCTCGGCGGAAAGTCTCCGAACATCTTCTTTACCGACGCCGATTGGGAAGCATCCATCGACGGTGCGCTTTTCGGTGTGTTCATCAATCAAGGCGAAGTTTGTTCCGCTGGCAGCCGCATTCTGGTGGAAAAGAAAATCTATTCCAAATTTGTCGAGGCCATGACAGAAAAGGCCAAAAGCATCAAGCTCGGCGCACCACGCGACCGCGAAACAAAAATGGGACCGCTCGTCAGCAAAGAACAATACGACCGCGTCAGTTCTTATCTTGAGCTCGGCAAGAAGGAAGCCAAAGTCGCCATAGGCGGTGGCCGCCCGAAGCAGTTCGGCAAAGGCTACTACGTGGAGCCAACCATTTTTTACGATGTCGACAATACCGCGCGCATCGCCCGCGAGGAAATCTTTGGCCCGGTGGCGTCCGTGATTCCCTTCGACGGAGAAGCCGACGCCATCCGTATCGCCAACGATACGCCGTATGGGCTTGCTGCTGCCGTCTGGACGCGCGACATCTACAAGGCGTTCCGCGTCGTGAAGTCGCTCCGCGCTGGCATCGTCTGGGTCAATCACATGCAGCCGACTTACGTCGAAGCGCCCTGGGGCGGCTACAAGCAGTCTGGTTTTGGCCGCGAGCTTGGCCCCTGGGGTCTTGAAGAGTATCTAGAAACAAAACAGGTTTTCGTGAATCTCGACGAAACGCCCATTGGCTGGTACTAGATTTTTAAAACAGTAGCCGCATCTGGGTTGGCGGCAAGAAGGAAGAGAAAATGGCTACCATTCAGATTCAAACGGAAATTCCCGGGCCGCGATCGCGCGCGCTCATGGCGCGCCGCGAGGCGGCCATTCCGCGCGGGCCCTCCAACGCCACGCCCATCTTCGCCGCGCGCGCCGACGGCGCAATCATCGAAGATGTCGACGGCAACCGTTACATCGATTTCGCCGGGGGAATCGGCTGTCTGAACATCGGTCACCGCTCTCCGCGCGTCATCTCCGCGATCCGCGAGCAGCTCGAAAAGTATTTGCACCTTTGCTTCGCCGTCACGCCATATGAAGGCTACGTTGCTGTCGCGGAAAAACTCAACTCCCTTGCCCCTGGCAATTTCGCGAAGAAAACCATTCTTCTCAATTCCGGCGCCGAGGCCATCGAAAACTCCATCAAGATCGCTCGCGCTTATACAAAACGTCCCGCGGTTATTTGCTTCGAAGACGCTTTCCATGGACGCACGCTTCTCACCATGTCGCTCACCAGCAAAACGCATCCCTACAAAGCGGGCTTCCAACCTTTTGCGAGCGACATCTACCGCATTCCTTACGCGTATCCGTATCGCCATTCGGCGGGCACAACGTCAACCGAGTTTGCGAATCATCTTGAAGACGCTTTCAAGCGCTCGGTCGCGCCGGAGTCCGTCGCTGCCGTCATCGCAGAGCCAGTTCTTGGAGAAGGCGGCTTCGTCATTCCGCCTCGCGATTATTTCAAGCTCCTTCAAAACATCTGCCGCAAGCACGGCATCCTCTTCATTGCAGATGAAATCCAGTCTGGGTTTGCGCGCACCGGCAAATGGTTCGCTTCCGAGCACTTCGGCATCGAGCCGGATCTAATCGCCATGGCCAAATCAATGGGTGGCGGAACGCCCATTGCTGCCGTGACGGGCCGCGCCGAAATCATGGACGCCCCGGGACCAGGCTCCCTCGGCGGAACGTACTGTGGACATCCTCTTTCCTGCGCTGCGGCGCTTGCCGCGATCGAAACCATCGAAAAAGACGGTTTGCTCGCGCGCTCAACGGCGATTGGTGAACATTTTGAAAGACGTGCCCGCGGCTGGCAGAAAAAATGGTTCTTGGTCGGCGACGTTCGCGGCCTCGGTGGCATGTGCGCCATCGAATTGGTTCGCAACGCCGAGACTCGAGAGCCCGCCGACTCCGAGACAAAAGAGATCGCCAAGTATTGCTACGAGCACGGTCTCGTCATGATCACGGCCGGCACTTTTAACAATGTGATTCGCATCCTCGTTCCACTGGTGGTCACTGACCAGCAACTCAATGAAGGACTGGATGTGATCGAAGCCGCTCTCGCAACCGTGGCGGAACGCAAGCAGGCCGCGCTTTCTCACGCATAGCCTCTCAGCGGCTTATGAGCTAGCAGCAGACGATGGTTTGCCGCATCTAACACCGGGAGGTCCCTAGGAGCATGCAATGCAAGAAACAATGACAAAATCCTCGAGCGCCGCCGCCGAACTAAAAGACGCGCGCCTTTTCCGCGAGGCTTGCTACGTCGATGGACAGTGGATCCAAGCAGGTTCGGGTCAGACCATTAACGTAGACAATCCCGCCACAAAGGAAATCATCGGCAAGGTGCCGAAGCTCGGTGGCGCTGAGACACGCCACGCCATAGAAGCCGCCAACGCTGCCTTTCCCTTGTGGAGCAAGAGAACTGCGAAGGAGCGCGCCGCGATTCTTCGCCGTTGGTTCGATCTAATGATGGTCCATCAGGAAGACCTCGCGCGTCTCATGACTCTGGAACAAGGCAAGCCGCTCGCCGAATCGCGTGGAGAAGTCGCTTACGCCGCGGCGTTTCTAGAATGGTTTGGCGAAGAGGCCAAGCGCGTCTACGGCGATACCATTCCGCAGCATCAAGCCGACAAGAGAATCGTTGTCATCAAGCAACCCATCGGCGTCGTCGCCTGCATCACTCCTTGGAATTTTCCGCTGGCCATGATCACGCGCAAAGCGGGCCCTGCGATAGGCTCGGGCTGCACCGTGGTGCTGAAACCCGCTTCGCAAACACCTTTCTCCGCGCTCGCGCTTGCTGAACTGGCGGAGCGCGCAGGCCTTCCGAAAGGCGTGTTAAATATCGTCACTGGCTCGGCCGCGGAAATCGGCGCCGAACTCACATCCAATCCAATCGTTCGCAAGCTCTCATTCACAGGCTCCACGGAAATCGGCAAAGTCCTCATGGCGCAATGCGCAGGCACGGTCAAGAAACTGTCGCTCGAACTCGGAGGTAACGCTCCCTTCATCGTTTTTGAGGACGCGGATCTGGACGCCTCCGTTGAAGGCGCGATCGCTTCGAAGTATCGCAACACCGGACAAACTTGCGTGTGCACGAATCGCCTGCTTGTGCAGGATACCGTCTACGATGAATTCGCCGACAAGCTCGCTGCCGCGGTAAAGAAACTGAAGCCCGCGCCAGGATTAGAGCCTGGAGCGACACAAGGGCCGCTAATTGACGACGCAGCCGTCGAAAAAGTGGAAAGCCACATCCGTGACGCGCAGGCAAAGGGCGCCAAAATTCTCGTCGGCGGTCATCGTCACGCACTCGGCGGACGCTTTTTCGAGCCCACGATTCTCACCGATGTGACACCGCAAATGGCCGTTGCGCGAGAAGAAACATTTGGCCCCGTCGCGCCGCTCTTCCGATTCAAAACAGAAGCGGACGCCATCGCGCTCGCCAATGACACGGAGTTTGGTCTGGCGGCGTACTTTTACGGCCGCGATATTGCCCGCGTTTGGCGCGTAGCCGAAGCTCTCGAATACGGTATCGTCGGCATCAACAGCGGAATTATTTCCACCGAGGTCGCGCCCTTCGGGGGTGTAAAAGAATCCGGCCTCGGCCGCGAAGGCTCCAAGTACGGCATGGACGAATACGTAGAAATTAAATATCTCTGTTTCGGCGGAATCACTTCCTGACGCTGCCGAGCATACAACCGCGAAAGTCGGCGTCCCATGCCGCTTCTAAATCGGATTGATGTCTTGGTTTTTCTCGAGCCGCGCGATCAGTCCCTGGATTTGTGATTTCGTTGCTTCTGGCGCTCCCGCCAGCGCGAGCTTCATCTCTTTCAGTGCAGTAGCAAAGTCGCCCTTCGCCGAGGCCATCCGCGCCAACTCGCCATGCGTATACCATTCATTTGGTCGCTTCTGAACGTTAATCTTGAAAACCGCAAACCCTTCATCTTGCTTCTTTTGAATCTGAAGGCCGCGTCCGTAAACATGGAGCTGCAGCCCGCTCGCCTTTTCCACTGCTTTCGTCTTGGTAGCGTCGGCCTCCTGATTCTTGCCCATGGCCGCCAAAATCTGTGATTTCGTCAGAAGGTTCTCAAACCTCTCCTCATTCTGAATCGAGGTATCCTCCCACTTCAACGCCTGCTCGAGGCTGCAGTTTCCGTCCAGGCACCACGTCGCCGCCTCGTCAAACCCGGCCCACGTAAATCCTCCGGTGTTTCGCAGTTGGTTTCGGATACTGCGCTCGGTAATGGCCTTCACGTCCACGGAAATGTGGAAGGGCACCGCCAACTTGTCCCAACGCAATGTCGCTGCCGCCGACTCCGGTTTGATGTCGTCGAACGTGTACGTCATGGCTTCGCGAAACTCGGCCGGCTGCGGCTTCACGTCCACGCGCAACGCGTCTTCTTTTTCGTCATAGCTAAAGCTGCCCCACGACGTCGAATTCTTCGAAAATATAATCGTCCAGTGATCTTCGTTGGGAATCATATGCAAACCGTAGGTGCCTGCCGGCAGCGGCTTGCCCTCGACAGAAACGTCATCCACAAACGCAATGGTAGTGTTTTCGTTCGCTCCGGCGCGCCACACCTTGCCATACGGGATGATCTTTCCCCACAACTCACGTCCTCCCACGAGAGGCTCATGATAGAGGATCGTTATATCCGTCAAGCCAATTCGCTGCGTCACCACGGCGCGCTGGCTCAGCGTCGGCAAATTCAACTCCGTCGCTTGCGCGCCATTCTTGAATTGCGCGTCTGCCCGGCTGGCCAGGCAGCCTGTGCCAATCATGACTCCCAAGAAAATATTGCAGGCTTTACGCATGAGCACACCTCTCCATTGTTTCCATTGTTCTGAAGCGATCGAAACAGGCCAAGCATAGCTACGCTTCGTCCGTCTCACCCTGGTTGGCATAGACGCTGAGCGGTTGAATGGGTAAGCAGAGACCGCGGTAAAGCTCATCTTCCCCGCCGATGAGAAGACAGCCAAAAGCGGTTGTGAATCGGGCCCAGCAAGGGGCCAAACGCGGAACCGCTGATGTTAGTTGGCTTTCGGTGTAGCCATGCTCTGCGGTGCGCTCGCCTTGAACATCAAGCTTACGGGATCGCCTTGATTTCGAGCCTTGCCGGTTACGTCATCGTCGTCCTAGGTGTCAGGAAAGGCGCAGCTACCGCGGCGAATCCTGAGCTTCGCTCGTAAACCGTGCCTAGACGCAAATTCCTGCGATTGGGAATGATTCTCGTTGCAATAGTCGACCGTCCATCAGCAACCCGACCAATCAGCTCCCGCTAAGGCTTCGTCGGTTCGGTGGGCTGCGGCGTTGCCGGTGTCGGTGTTGGCTTGTAAACTGTCGCGGGCCTCGCCGGCTGATAGGTCACCTTAACTTCTTTTTTCTTTGGCTTCTTTTTCTCTCTGCTTCTGACATCGCGATTGCCCATGACGTTGTGCTCTCCCTGTTGAATTGTTGCCGCGAGGCCCAGTGTACATGTTGAGGGGTGGGAGTTCCTAGTGTGCCCCTGCGAATGCGCCTCCCGAAGCCGGCACGGCCGTCTGAAACAAAAAGAGAACCGGACCCGAAGATCCGGCTCTCTTCCCGCTGACCGAATCTTAAATGCACTTGTTCGCTTTGTTGGACCATTCCAATTGAACGGTATAGTTCCCGACTTTCTTGGTTTTCCACGCGCAGATGTCGCCAATCTCGCCGTTAGTGTCGTCGTACCAGCCCTGACCGGGAATGGCATCGGTGATCGCTTCGCACAACTCGTGAGAGCTCGTCGAGGTGAGCGCATCAACCGGCGCGAGCCCGCCTGTGCATCCCGCACAGCCCGGGAAAGGCATGGCGGCGTAGAAAATCTGGCCGTTGATGTCATTGTGATAGCCGCAGAACGCTGTACAGGAACCCGCCCCGCCCTGGATAACTTTTATTCCCGGCGGAAAATAGAGGAAATAAAGCGTGTTGGGCGAGGGTTGGGGAAAGGCCTGGTTGGTCGCAATCTCATTCTGCAGGGTGTGCTGGATAGCGCTGTCGTTCACGGATTTGTGCAGCGCCGGTGTGGTGATTACGGTAGTGCCGGTGCGCTTGCCATGCGTGATCTTGTAGTTTGCCACATCGTACTCGCCGAGCTGGTCGATGAGCGGGCTGGTGAGGATGAAATCAAAGAACTGGTTCATTTCCTGCATCATCGCGTTTTGCGGCGCAGAGTTCCAAGCGGCGCCCCAGAAAACAGTGAACACCTCGACCGCTGCGATGAGCGGCCCGTTGCGATATGTGAGCTGTGGGGCGGCAGCCGGAGCGACTGCCTCCGCGCCCGCTCCGGGATGCAAAGGGACAATTCGGATCGAGTCGGAATGTGCGGGCAGAATCTGACGGAGAATTTGGGGACGCGTAGCCATGTTACCTCCTCTTTCGTGTAGGTTGAGAGAGCCGGCGTGGGATAGGAAACGCGCCGAGCGGTTGGGAGAGCAAACAGCAAGTGTCGGCAGGGACAAAGCATCCGCGAGGGTGGGTGATGAAAGTCCCTGAGGAAACTCGACGTTTCAGTAGGACCGCTTGCGGCTCATTTGCAAACCCTCTGGCCGCGCCAGACCGGAGTGCCGGAGCCAGGCTCCAATCCCGGAAAGCTACTCCTACGCGGACAGGAAGGCAAGTACTAATTTTTTACTGCTAGAGTAGCTGACCGGACTCTAACTTCTCAGGCATTTTTCACGACAACCGGTTGGGTGTGAACCGCGCCGTCATCTCCATCACCCGCCGGTAATAATCCCGCTGCTTCAATCGCACTCCCGCCGCTTCGTCGATCACAAACGTCGCATCCGGGTGCAACTGCAAACACGAAGCAGTCACCGACGCCGTAATCGGTCCCTCAATCGCCGCCGCGACCGTCTCTGCCTTTGCCTCACCTGTCGCCAGCAGCAAAATCTTCCGCGCCTCGAGAATCGTCCCGATCCCCATCGTGATCGCGCATTGCGGCATCTCTTCTCCCACACCAAAAAACTTCCGGTTGTCCTCAATCGTCTCGTTCGTCAAAACTTTCAGCCGCGTCCTCGACCCAAAACTCGAAGTCGGTTCGTTAAATCCAATATGCCCATTCCGCCCAATCCCCAAAATCTGCAAATCGATCCCGCCTGCCTCGCGAATCGCCCGCTCATACGCGCTGCAGTATTCCTCATAATCTCCGCCGATCGTCCCGTCAGGAATGTGAATATTTCCCGGCGCAACATTCACATGCGCAAAAAAATTCTCCCGCATGAAACAATGAAAACTCTGCGGATGTTCCGCCGCCAGCCCCAAATACTCGTCGAGGTTAAACGTCACCACCTGCGAAAAATCCAGGCCCTCGTCCCGGTGCAGGCGCACCAACTCTCTGTACATCCCCAAGGTAGTGCTGCCCGTAGCGAGCCCCAATGCAAGCGACGGCTTGCTCTTAAGCGCGCTGGCGACAATCCGGGCCGCCTCCCGGCTCAACTCCTCATAACTAGAATTCAGCAGAACAAGCATTTCCCTGCCATTTTCCGGTCCTCCTCAATCTCGCAGCCGCACGACAACTGCTCAACAGCCGAATCCCCGCGGCATTTCCGCCGTTATTCCCCAATTGCGCTACGCGAACACGTCGTCGGCAGGTGCTATATATATCACGCCGCCGCATTCCAAATCTTTTGAGCACATCCTCGCAATTCCGCGCATTCGGAGTAGAATCTCCACGGCTCAATTTAACCTGCCACTCAAGAGCTATATAGCAGTATACTAGGCCGCTCAAAAGCACCAAGATAGCGCGCACTTCGCGGAGCAAAACGAAAAATGGTCCTCACCGCCACCGATTGGATCGTCATCGCTGCCTACCTGCTCCTCAATCTGCTCATCAGCCTTTACTACCGTCGCCGCTCCTCGGGTAGCACCGAAGAATTTTTTGTCTCCGGCCGCAACGTCTCCTGGTGGCTCGCCGGCACCTCCATGGTTGCCACCACTTTTGCCGCCGACACGCCTCTCCTCGTCACCGGCCTCGTCGCGCGCAACGGCATCTCCGGCAACTGGCTCTGGTGGTCGCAATGCCTCTGCGGCATGATGACCGTCTTCTTCTTCGCGCGCTACTGGCGCCGCGCCGAAATCCTCACCGACGTTGAATTCGTCGAACTCCGCTACCAGGGCAAAGCCGCCGCCTTCCTCCGCGGCTTCCGCGCTATATATCTCGGCGCCCTCATGAACTGCCTCATTCTAGGCTGGGTCATCAAAGCCATGATCAGCATCACGACCGTCCTCCTTGGCGACGCCATCGCCCAAGGCCGCGTCCTTTCCATCGGCCTCGGCGCTCACAACCTCACAAGCTACACTCTCGGCTCCCCCGAACACACCGCTCTCCTAATCTGCGTCCTCCTCCTGGTCCCCTTCACGGGCATCTACACCTTCATCGGCGGCCTCTGGGGTGTCCTCGTCACCGACCTTTTCCAATTCGCCCTGAAAATGACCATGATCATCGTCCTCGCCTGGATCGCCGTCGCCAGAATCGGCGGCATGGCCCTCCTAAAAATTCAGCTCTCCCATGTCAATGACGTTGCGCGCCAGTCGGGTCAGACCACCGGCTCCATCCTGTCCTTCTTTCCGTCCTTCCATCTCGGCTGGACCACCGACGCCCTCTGGACCCTCCCCGTCATCACCTTCGCGCTCTACCTCGCCGTCCAGTGGTGGGCCAGTTGGTACCCCGGCGCAGAACCCGGCGGCGGAGGCTACGTCGCCCAACGTATGTTCAGCGCCAAGGACGAAAAAAATTCTCTGGGCGCCACGCTCTGGTTCAACATCGCGCACTATGCCATGCGCTCCTGGCCCTGGATCGTCACCGGCCTGGTAGCCGTGGCCGTCTATTCGCCTTACGGCGGCCTTCATCCCAGCGCGGAATTTGCCGCCGAACCCGAAAAAGGCTACGTCATGGTCCTCCGCGATTTTCTTCCGCCCGCCCTCCGCGGCCTGATGATCGCCGCGTTCCTGGCCGCCTTTATGTCCACCGTAGGCACTCAACTCAACTGGGGCACGTCCTATCTCATCAACGATTTCTACCGCCGCTTCCTTGTCCGCAAAGCCACCGACAAACACTACGTCTTTGTCAGCAAAGTCATCATCGTTCTGCTCGTCATCCTCAGCGGTTACGCCGCCGCCAACATCACCAGCATCCAATCCGCCTGGCAACTCCTTCTCGGCATGGGCGCCGGCACCGGCGCCGTCCTTCTCCTGCGCTGGTACTGGTGGCGTATCAACGCCTGGAGCGAAATCTCCTCCATGATCGCCGCCTTCGTAGTCTCCATGTCCCTCACGCGCATCCAGTTCGCCGGCAACAGCTCGGTGGTCTTCGCGAAAACCGCCCTCATCACCACTGCCGCCACCACCATCGTCTGGCTCGTTACGACGCTAATCACCAAGCCCGAGCCCGAGGCCAAACTCCTCCAGTTCTACCGCCGCGTCCGCCCCACCATCCACGGCTGGAAACACATCGCCGCCCTCGCCCCTGACGTCACTCCCGTCCGCGACCTCTCCGCCAGCACCTTCGACTGGATCGCTGGCTGCACCCTGGTCTACTGCGCCATGTTTTCCATCGGCGAATTTGTCCTGCACGAATGGCTGGTAGGCAGCGTCCTTCTCATCATCGCCGCCATCTCCGGCTACTTCATCTTCTGGAGCCTAAACCGCCGCGGCTGGCAAACCTTCTCCGGCGCCGACCCTATCTCCGCCCCCGCCGCCACTCCTATGCCCACTGGCAAGTCGCAAATCCAAACGTAGCCTTCGTCAACTGAAGTAGCCAGCCTCAACCCGAGCACGCAGCCTCATGGCCTTCCCGCCCTGCCTTGAGTAAAGCCGAAGGAAGCTTCGCGAAGGAGGCGGAGCGAGGGATTTTCTTTTCTCCTCTTCCTCTCCGTGCACTCTGCGACCGCTGCGTTAGAATCCCCATTCTCCTAATCCCACCTGCATACCGCATCTGCCCGGCATGATTTCGTTCGATAAAGTGTTAAACTCTCGCACCACAAGCCCAAAACCGGAGCAGCCATGTCCACCACCTCATCACCCGCCCAAAACCCACGCGCCAACTCCACCACTCTGGGCGCACTCTGGATCCTCTACGGCATCCTCCGCCTCGTAGCCGTAGTCATCCTCGTCCTCTACACCGGCACCGCCACGGTCATGTTCGGCGCCCTCCTCACCCGCGTCCCCGACCCGTACGCCCTAATGGCCACCTTCCACATCTTCTACATCGCGGCGATCATCGTCACCGCCTTCTCCGGCCTCTTCGGTCTCTTTGCAGGACTAGCTCTCATCGCCGGAAAATCCGCCCGCTCCCTCTCTCTAGTCGCCGCCTTCCTCTCCCTCGCCGACCTCCCCTTTGGCACAACTCTAGGCATCTATACCCTCATCGTCTTCCTCCCCTGAACGCAAGCAAGCTCCAATCGGTCTTAAGCCCACGAACAATGGTCATCCCGAGCGGGGCGAGGGATCTGCCTTTCTCCTCTTCCTCTCTGTGCACTCTGCGACCTCTGCGCTAGAATCCAATCGCACCCGCTTCGCAACTTTTGCGATGATGACTGCCCATGAGAATCGTAGTCTGGAATTGCAAAATGGCGCTGACGCGCAAGCGACACCATCTCTACGACCTTCATCCTGATATCGCCGTAATCCCCGAATGTTCCGAGAATTGCCTGAATCTCTGCCTGCAAGACGGTTTCGAAGGCCGCTGGTTCGGCGACAATCCCCGCAAAGGACTCGGCATCCTCGTTGCCAAGCCCCTGCATATCGCGCGTGCCGAAAGACCACGAAGCAAGTGGGTCGTTCCCCTTTCCATATCTGGGGCAATATCGGGCACGGTGTGTGATTTTCTGGTGATTGCCGTTTGGACCATGCCGGTTCAAGGCAGTCATGTCAGAAGCTATATCGGCCAGTTGTACCAAGCCGTCGTCAACAATCCCCAATGGTTCGCCCGCAAACCCACCATCGTCTGCGGCGATTTCAACAGCAATAAGTTTTGGGACCACCACCGCCCGAATAGCAATGGCCAGACCGGCAACCACTCCGCCGTAGTCAGCCTGTTAGAGAAGCACCACCTCGCGAGCGCCTACCATCATTTCTTTTCCGAGTCTCAAGGACAGGAGACTCGGGCCACGTACTATTTCTGGCACCACAAAAATCGCCCCTACCACATCGACTATGTCTTCCTGCCCCAACATTGGGCCGCCGATATCAAAAGCGTCGAAGTCGGCACCCACGCGGCCTGGTTCAAACTGAGCGACCACGTTCCCGTCTGCGTCGACGTTAGCGTCTCTGCTCCTTAGCACTCCACCGCCCCGTCACTCCGAACGGAGCAGCCCTACGGCGGGTGGCCGCAGTCGAAGCGTTCGGTTCTCGAGCTTTCCACCGCTCGCCTAACGCCAGCGTCGGAGATGTCAGGAGATATTGTCCAGCTTCCATCCCGTCACTGTTCCTTGTTTGTCCGTTTCGAGGTACAAATATCCGGTCTGTTTTTCGTTATCTTTTGAAAAGAAAGTGTAGCAACGGTCGACCACGGCGTCGGCCTCGCCCATCACTTTCACAATCTTCGATACTGGAATCGGTTGGTATGGCACGCGGTCTATCAGCTGCGTCGTCAGATAAACCAGCGTCGCGTAATCGCGCTTCTTCTGCCACTCGCGGCCGCGCTTCTCCAATTTCTCTTGCCAGCCCACCGCAGTCCGCTCTAGCGCGAGCTGCACTCCTGCCGCCAGCGTCACGCCGGGATTCGCTTCCGCATAGTTCCGCAGCAGAACCATGGATTTTTCATTGCCAAACGTCAAATCGATCGTAATCCTCGTCGCACTGCTTTCCGGAATTCCGTTTCGCTTCACCCACTCCCGCAAATATTCCGCCGATGCGTCCGGATCAATGCTTCGCCAAAACGTCCATGCCGACTGGCCGAGCTTTTTCTCCGGATAACCTTCAACTACGTAGGCCTTCAACGCGGGGCAAAGATGGCGGAAATCTTCAGGCCGCGCATCCCGATTGTTCTGCATGCATAGAGCGAAAAGCACCTGCAAGGCGGCATCTCGCGCCAAGCCCGGCTCGCCGGTCACAAGCGCGGCAAGATCGGCGATGTCCTGTTTGTCCTGGAGCTGAAACACCGGGCCAAAGTCTACGTACGCTCCGCTCGCTACGCCTTTTACGAGCTTCGCCCATTCGTCGGTCTCGATTAATTTCGGCATATTCCGGGGGAATATAGCAGACCTAACTTCACTTCGTCGTCCTTGCGGCGGGAATGGGCCGCTGCATGACCGCATAGTTCTTCGCGCAGTTGCGGGCGGCACAGACCAATAAGACACAAGACCATTTTGAGTGCCGCCAAGGCTGATTTTGCGCACGCCCGTTCAGAGCCGCCCTCGCGTTAGACGATGGGCACTTTTCGGAACACTTTTTGCTGAACCTGTCTAATCATTCCCCGCCGTGGCCGATCCGGTCAGGCAAAACTTAACCTTCCACACCAGCCTAAACCTATCCGTCAACCTTCAACGTTGGTGCGACATCCCTACTTCATTACTTCCTCAGCCTCAGCCACTCCCACAAACTTGTCCGCGCCGCCGTAGTAGAGCAGGAACGACTTGCGAGGACGCTTAAGGTCTGTTCCGTCCTCAAGGAATTCGCGGGGGAGCAGGCCTTCGACGAAGACGACGTTCGGGACCTGCCCAATCTTCTCCCACTCTTTTTCCGGCGCGAAGACCGGCTCATCCGTTCGCGAAATCAGTTTTCGCGGATCGGCACGGTCAAATACCGCCACTCCGGTGCGGTACACCAGCTTGTCGTC
>Ga0207133_1027_pt1 | contig 28185 bp, 23 predicted proteins | sample Alteio_BWMinHeat_11_FD_153537 | JGI IMG/M metagenome (GOLD analysis project Ga0207133, IMG submission 153537) | Enriched cells from forest soil in Barre Woods Harvard Forest LTER site, Petersham, Massachusetts, United States -... | ecosystem: Environmental > Terrestrial > Soil > Temperate forest >... | reverse complement strand
CGCACGTGGAGTACGAGACGCCGAACCGCCACTACGCGCACATGGATTGTCCGGGACACGCGGATTACATCAAGAACATGATCACCGGGGCGGCGCAGATGGACGGTGCGATTCTGGTGGTGGCGGCGACGGACGGGCCGATGCCGCAAACGCGCGAGCACATTCTTCTGGCGCGGCAGGTGGGTGTACCGGCGATCGTGGTTTTCTTGAACAAGTGCGACATGGTGGAAGACCCGGAGTTGCTCGAGCTGGTGGAGCTCGAAGTGCGCGAGCTGCTGAAGACCTATCAGTTTCCGGGCGATTCGATTGCGGTGATTCGCGGCAGCGCGCTGCAAGCGCTGAACGGGGACGCCAAGTGGGAAAAGACGATTGACGAATTGATGGAAGCGGTGGACAAGAACGTGCCGCTGCCGGTGCGCGACGTGGACAAGGCGTTCGCCATGCCCATCGAGGACATTTTTTCGATCTCCGGGCGCGGCACGGTGGTGACGGGGCGCGTCGAGCGCGGCAAGGTGAAGGTAGGCGAAGAAGTGGAGATTGTGGGCTTCCGCGCGACGCAGAAGAAAGTGGTGACGGGCGTGGAGATGTTCCGCAAGCTGTTGGACGAAGGACTGGCGGGAGACAACGTGGGCTTGCTGCTGCGCGGGACAGAAAAAGAAGACGTGGAGCGCGGGCAGGTGGTGTGCAAGCCGGGAAGCATCACGCCGCACACGAAGTTCAAGGCGGAAGCGTACGTGTTGACAAAGGAAGAGGGCGGGCGGCACACGCCGTTTTTCACGGGGTACCGGCCGCAATTTTATTTTCGCACCACGGACGTGACCGGCGACGTGAAGCTGCCGCAAGGCGTGGAGATGGTAATGCCGGGAGACAACGTGAGCTGCGAAGTGTCGCTGATCACCCCGGTGGCGCTCGAGAAGGGGCTGCGCTTCGCGATTCGCGAAGGCGGCCACACCGTCGGCGCCGGCGCGGTTACGGACATCATCGAGTAAGTTGCGCTGTTTAATCAGGGGTTTGTGGGTTGGGAAGGGATTTGAGTCATGCGTGAAACCATTACGTTGCAGTGCGGCGATTGCAAAAACCGCAATTACACGACGACGAAAAACAAGAAGAAACACAGCGAGCGGCTGGAAACAAAAAAGTTTTGCAACACTTGCCGCAAGCAGACGGCGCACAAGGAAGTGAAATAGTTTCTTTCGCAGGGGCGGGGACAGGCCGGTTTTGAATTTAGGGGAGTCGTCCAACGGTTAGGACTCCGGTCTCCAAAACCGGGTATGGGGGTTCGAATCCCTCCTCCCCTGCCAGAATTTCTTGGGACGGTCTCTGAAGCCCGTTCCAGCAGCAAAGAAGAGGAAGCATGACCACGCAGGCGGTCAAAGTGAAGAACGACGAATCACAAAGCAACGCGATCACTGGAGCAGCCTCCGGTGTCGCGCAGAAAGTCTCCGGAACCATCGGAAATACCCGGGAGTTTTTGCACGATGTTCGCGTGGAGATGAAGCAGGTCACTTGGCCAAGCCGTGAAGACGTTGTCTCCACCACGGGCGTCGTTATCGCAACGGTCGCCTTTTTCGGCCTCTTTCTCGCTGTGGTCGATTGGCTCGTGCAGCGCGGCGTCTCGTACATTTTGAAAGCGTTTGGCGGGTGAGGGATCAAGAACTCATGGCGATGCAGTGGTACATCATTCATACCTACTCGGGTTTCGAGAAGAAAGTAAAAGAAAGCCTCGAGAGCCGTGTGGCCGCATTTACCTTGCAGGACAAAATCGGCCGCGTCCTGATTCCCATGGAAGACATCGTGGAAGTCCGCGGCGGCAAGAAAGTGGTTTCGTCCCGCATGTCGTACCCCGGTTACGTACTGGTCGAAATGGACCTCGATGAAAATACCTGGCACATTGTGCGCTCCACGCCGCGCGTCACGGGCTTCGTCGGTTCGGCGACTTCGCCGTCACCTCTTTCGGATGCCGAAGTGGACGCCATCATCAACCGCGTGCATACGCCGCAGGACCGCCCGAAACCCAAGGTGGTGTTTGAGCGCAACGAACAAGTGCGCATCGTGGACGGCCCGTTCGCAAATTTTAACGGCAACGTCGAGGAAATCGACAACGATCATAGCCGCCTGAAAGTTTCCGTGACGATTTTCGGCCGTTCGACTCCGGTCGAACTCGATTTTGCCAGCGTCGAAAAGCTGGGCTGAGTTATGGCCTTCGCGGCCGCGACTTCTGGAAGGATTTAGAAGGATTTGAGGCAGAGACATGGCTAAGAAAATACAGACGACCATCAAGCTGCAACTACCCGCCGGCAAGGCCACGCCAGCTCCGCCGGTCGGCACCGCGCTCGGCCCGCACGGCTTGAACATCATGGATTTCTGCAAACAGTTCAACGCCAAGACCGCCAAGGAACCCGACGGCATGATTTTCCCGGTGCTCGTGACGGTTTATACCGACCGCACCTTCACCTTCATTCTCAAGACGCCGCCGGCTTCGGTTCTGCTCAAGCGCGCCGCGAATATCGCTAAGGGTTCCGCAGAGCCGAACCGCAACAAAGTCGGCAAGGTCACCAAGAAGCAGGTTATGGAAATTGCGAAGATCAAGCTTGTCGATCTCAACACCACCAATCTGGACTCCGCGGTGCGCACCGTGATGGGTACGGCGCGCAACATGGGTCTGGAAGTCGTGGAAGCCTAGAAGTTCAGGCGCTAAGGGATCGCAGGAGCAGCGGCAATGCCAAAAAAGTCGGGCAAACACGTCGAGAACGCGCGCAAGAAAGTCGAAGCGCGTCCGTACAAGCTCAGCGAAGCTGCCGAGCTTTTGAAGAAGACGCACCACACCAAGTTCAACGAAACCGTCGAGCTGGCCATCAATCTCGGCGTCGATCCGAAGCACTCTGACCAAGTTGTGCGCGCCACTGTAGTTCTTCCGCATGGCCTCGGCAAGGCTGTTCGCGTGCTGGTGATCGCTAGCGGCGAAAAGGTTCGCGAGGCGCAGGACGCTGGCGCGGATTTCGTGGGCGGCGACGACATGGTGCAGAAAATCGTCGAGGGTTGGACCGATTACGACGCCGTCATCGCCACCCCGGATATGATGAAATCCGCCGGCAAACTCGGCAAAGTTCTTGGTCCGCGCGGTCTAATGCCTAACCCAAAGACTGGCACGGTCACCTTTGATGTGGCCAAGGCCATCAAGGAAACCAAAGCCGGCAAAGTGGAATTCCGCGTCGACAAGGCGGGTATTGTTCATTGCCCCATTGGCAAAATTCAATTTGACGCCGCCAAGCTTGCGGAAAACGCCCACGCGGTCATCGGCGCCGTCGTCAAGGCCAAGCCGGCCGCGGCCAAGGGCAAGTACGTCAAAAAAATCACCCTGACCTCGACGATGGGTCCTGGAATCACGGTTGACTTGATCGAGGCGGAGACACTGGCGGCAGCCGCCTAACGGCGAGCGGAAACCGCGGAGCGATCTTATGAAAAAGCGCAGTGAAAAACAGCAGGACCTCGACAATCTGAAGACCGAGCTGGCCAAGGTCTCGACTGTAATTCTGACGACCTTCCAGGGCATCACCGTCGAAAACGACACGAAGCTCCGCCGCGCCGTGCAGGCTGCTGGTGGCAAATACAAAGTCGTCAAGAATACGCTTGCGGAACGCGCTGGCGTAGGCACGTCCGCCGAAGGGTTGCTTAAGAACCTGACCGGGACGAACTCCATCGCTTACACCAATACCGACCCGGTCGCGCTCGCCAAAGCGCTCACCAAGGTGGCCAAGGACGTTCCGGCGTTTCAGTTCAAGTCGGGCGTCGTCGAGGGCCGCGTCGTTTCCATCGCCGAGATTCAACAGCTCGCCAGCCTTCCCTCCAAGGAAGAGCTCATCAGCAAGATCATGTTCTTGCTGAATGCGCCGGCGCAGCGCATTGCCATGGCTTTGAATGCCTTGCCGCGCAACCTCGCGGTCACCGTCAACGAAGCCATCAAGGCTAGCAAGTTTGGGTCCGCCGCAGGTGACCCGACACCGAGTCCCGAAGCGGCCCAGTAAGTTTATTTTAGTTTTGAGAGGAGAAGAAATAGTCATGTCGAAAGTGGATACGATCCTGGATGAAATCAAGGGCCTGACGCTGCTTGAAGCGTCCGACCTTGTGAAGAAAATGGAAGAAACCTTCGGCGTCTCGGCGGCTGCGGCCACGGTTGTGGCGGCGGGCGGCGGGGCTGCGGCGGGTGGTGCTGCTCCGGCGGAAGAGAAGACGGAGTTCACCGTCGTGCTCACCGATGTCGGCGGCAACAAGATCAACGTCATCAAGGCGGTTCGCGAAGTCACGAGCCTCGGCCTCAAAGAAGCCAAGGACCTCGTTGACGGCGCTCCCAAAACCGTCAAGGAAGGCGTCAATAAGGACGAAGCCGCGGCCATCAAGAAAAAGTTCGAAGAGGCCGGCGCCAAGGTCGAGATCAAGTAATGGCGTGCCCCGGCTCGGCCGGGGTGCACGCAGCAGTGTCGTGCGGGTTTCGGAGCCGGCGTTGCCTATCGGGCGGACGGGCCGCGCCAAAGGAATTCAAGTACGCAAGTTGAGGCTGGTCACTTTCATACTTCTCCTCGTCCCACAGGGACCGCCAGCAGCCGTGTGCGCGCTGACTACGGGCAGCCAGCGCCGCGCGTCGGCCGCGTCTTTTCTCTTTCTTCTCTTGTTCCTTGCCCGATAGGCATGCCGGTTCCGGCCTGGTCGGAGCCGCAGATAACGAGGTAGATCACGAAATGGCAAATAGCAATCAGCACGTCCGGGAACGCCAGCGTCTGGATTTCGCGAAAATCCAGGGCTCGATTCAGATCCCCAACCTGATTGAAGTCCAGATGAAGTCCTATCAGCGCTTCCTGCAGATGGATCTCCTGCCGAGCGAGCGCGAGGACGGCGGGCTTCAGTCTGTCTTCACCTCCGTGTTTCCGATCAAGGATTTCCGCGAAATGTCGCAGCTCGAATTCGTGGACTATTCCATCGGCAACTGGGAATGCAAGTGCGGCAATCTGAAGGGCCTGCACCACCTGCGCGCCACCTGCCGAAATTGCGGCGCATCCGTCGTCACCAATCCGTATCAGACCGGCGACGTCATCTGCCACAAGTGCGGAACGTTCAACAAAAACACTCCCACTTTCTGCAACAAGTGCGGCGACCCCGTGGCCATGCAGCTCAAGTATGACGTGAACGAGTGCCAGGAGCGCGGCATGACCTACTCCGCGCCTCTCAAAGTCACCATTCGCCTCACTATTTACGACAAGGATCCCGACTCCGGCGCGAAGACCATCCGCGACATCAAGGAGCAGGAAGTTTTCTACGGCGACATCCCGCTGATGACCGAAAACGGTACCTTCATCATCAACGGCACCGAGCGCGTCATCGTCAGCCAGTTGCACCGTTCGCCCGGCGTCTTCTTCGAAAGCGCTAACAACCGCACCTACTTCCTCGGCAAAATCATTCCTTACCGCGGGTCGTGGGTTGAATTCGAATACGACACCAAGAACATTCTCTACGTGCGTATCGACCGCAAGCGCAAATTCCTCGGCTCGATTTTCCTGCGCGCCCTCGGCATGAAGTCCAACGAGGAAATCCTGCGCACCTTCTATCAGGTCGAGCGTATCTCCCTGCGCGACAAGGATCTCTTCTGGAATGTTTCGCCCGGTATCGTTGACCGCAAACTCGCTCACGAAATCCGCAATCCCAAGTCCGAGGAAGTGATTGTCGGTGCGCACAAGCGCATCACCGAAAATCTCTTTAAGGAGCTGATCAAGGCCAAGGTCTCGCAGGTTCGCGCTGCGTTGGCAGACCTCGAAGGCGCCTACTGCGTCGCCGACGTTGTTAATCGCGAAACCGGCGAGGTTCTGCTCGAAGCCAACAAGCCATTGACCGCCGATCTCTGGCAGGCATTTGCCGAAGGCGGCATCACCGAAGTCGACGTCTTTTTCCCCGAGCGGGACGACATCGGCCTGGTGCTTTCGCGCACCCTCGACAAGGACGCGATCCGCTCCTCGAAGGAAGCGCTTATCGAAATCTATCGCAAGCTTCGCCCGGGTGATCCTCCGACGCTCGAAACCGCCACAAATCTTTTCCGCGGCATGTTCTTTGATCCCCGCAAGTACGATTTCAGCCGTGTCGGCCGCCTCAAGTTCAACATCAAGATGGGGTTGGACACGCCGCTCGACAACCGCACGCTTGATTCGCCGGATTTTGTCTCGGCGATCAAGTACCTCTTGAAGCTGCGCAAAAACATCGGCGTCGTCGATGACATCGACCATCTCGGCAACCGCCGCGTCCGCGCGGTCGGTGAACTGCTCGAAAACCAGTTCCGCATCGGCTTGGTCCGCATGGAGCGCGCCATCAAGGAAAAGATGAGCGTGTATCAGGAAATGTCCACGGCCATGCCTCACGATCTGGTCAACGCTAAGCCCGTCATGGCGGCCATCCGCGAATTCTTTGGCTCTTCGCAGCTCAGCCAGTTCATGGACCAGACCAATCCGCTCAGCGAAATCACGCACAAGCGGCGTCTCTCGGCCCTGGGTCCCGGCGGTCTCTCGCGCGAGCGCGCCGGATTCGAGGTCCGCGACGTTCATCCCACGCACTACGGCCGCATCTGCCCGATTGAAACGCCGGAAGGCCCGAACATCGGCCTCATCAGCTCGCTCTCTTGCTTTGCGCGCATCAATGACTACGGCTTCATCGAGTCGCCTTACCGCCGCGTAAAGAACGGCCGCATCATCGATTACGTCCAAATCGTCAATGCCGGTGACAGCGAATTCAAGGCCGGCGAAATCGTCGAAAAGGACCGCGTCGAGGAACTCAACGAAGAGCTCAAGCGCCGCAAGGTCGTTTATGAGCCCTACTGTTTCTATCTCTCCGCTTGGGAAGAAGACAAATACGTGGTCGCGCAGGCCAACGTTTCCATCGACGAACGCCTGAAAATCACCACCGAGCTAGTTAACTGCCGTCAAGCCGGCAATTTCGTTCTCAAGAGCCGCGATGAAGTCGATTACGTCGACGTTTCACCGAAGCAGCTCGTCTCCGTCGCAGCCAGCTTGATTCCGTTCCTCGAAAACGACGACGCCAACCGCGCCCTCATGGGTTCCAACATGCAGCGCCAGGCCGTGCCGCTCATCCGCGGGGAAGCTCCCCTGGTCGGCACAGGCATGGAGCGCGTCACTGCACGCGATTCCGGGGCGGTCGTGCTCTGCCGCCGCGAAGGCATCGTCGACCAGGTCGACTCCGAGCGCATCATCGTGCGTGTCGAATCCGACCATTCCGGCGTTCTCAGCCGCGAGGTAGGCGCGGACATCTATCAGCTCATCAAGTTCAAGCGCTCCAACCAGAACACTTGTATCAACCAGCAACCGCTCGTTCGCGTCGGTGATCGCGTCAAAAAAGGCCAGGTGCTTGCCGACGGTCCTTGCACCGATCGCGGTGAACTCGCCCTCGGCCGTAATGTTCTCGTCGCCTTCGTTCCCTGGCGCGGGTACAACTTCGAAGACGCCATCCTCGTCAGTGAAAAGCTGGTCAAGGACGATTACTACACTTCGATCCACATCGAGGAGTACGAAATCGAAGCGCGCGACACCAAGCTCGGCCCTGAGGAAGTCACGCGCGATATCCCCAACATCAGCGAGTCGTTCCTCCGCAACCTCGACGAGAGCGGCGTCATCCGCATCGGCGCCGTCGTGAAGCCCGGCGATATCCTCGTTGGCAAGGTCACTCCCAAGGGCGAGACCACGCTCACCCCGGAAGAGAAGCTCCTTCGCGCTATCTTCGGCGAAAAAGCCGGCGATGTCCGCGACGCCTCGCTCTACTGCCCCCCGGGCATCGAGGGCACCATTGTCGACGTCAAAATCTTCACCCGCAAGGGCGGAGAAAAGGACGAGCGCCACAAGGCCATTGAAGCCACTCAGGTCTTCAAGCTCGAAAAGAACCTCGCCGATGAAATCCGCATCCTCACCGATGAGCGTCTCAAGCGCCTCTCAGATTTGCTCGGCGGCAAGATTCTCCAGGCCGACCTGCACGACGAAAAGACAAATAAGCGTCTTTTGACCAAGGGCACGGAGCTTACGCGCGAGCTGATCGAGAAGATTTCCACACGCAACCTCAAGCGCCTCAAGCTCAACGAAAAAGATCCGCTCCTCATCGAAAAAATCGAGGAAGTCGAAGAGATGACCTCGCGCCAGATCGACGTCCTTCGCAAAATTACCGAGGAGCGCAAGGAGAAACTCAAGAAGGGCGATGAGCTGCCCCCGGGCGTCATCAAGCTAGTAAAGGTCTACATCGCCATGAAGCGCAAGCTCTCCATCGGCGACAAGATGGCCGGCCGCCACGGCAACAAGGGCGTCATCGCGCGCATCGTTCCGCAGGAAGACATGCCTTATATGCCCGACGGCACTCCCGTCGAGATCGTTCTCAACCCGCTCGGCGTTCCTTCCCGTATGAACGTCGGCCAGGTCCTCGAGACGCACCTCGGCTGGGCCTCTAAGGAACTCGGCCACAGCCTCAAGCGCCTGCTCAGCAAGGAAGCGCGTGCTGAGGCTTTGCGCCGCTGGTTCCGCGAAGTCTTCAGCGACACGGCAATCTGGAAGAGTCTCTCAAAGCTCGATGACGATGAGCTTCTGGAAACCGCCGAAGGCTTCCGCGAGGGCATTCCCTTTGCCACGCCCGTTTTCGACGGCGCGCGCGAAGCCGAAATCCGCCACCTGCTCGAAGTCGCGGGCCTTCCGCACGCCGGGAAAATTAATCTCTTCGACGGCATGACCGGCGATCAGTTCGATCAGCCCGTCACCGTCGGCTACATCTACATGCTCAAACTTTCGCATCTCGTCGACGACAAGATTCACGCGCGCTCCATCGGACCCTACTCGCTAATCACCCAGCAACCGCTTGGTGGCAAGGCGCAGTTCGGCGGCCAGCGCTTCGGCGAAATGGAAGTTTGGGCGCTCGAAGCGTACGGCGCAGCGCACATCTTGCAGGAGCTGCTCACCGCGAAGTCCGACGACGTCTATGGCCGCGCGAAAATTTACGAGGCCATCGTCAAGGGTGAACCTGGCATCGAGCCTGGCGTGCCCGAGTCGTTTAACGTGCTCGTCCGCGAGTTGCAGTCGCTCTGCCTCGACGTCGAGTTGATGAAGCGGCAAAAGCCCGCGGAGAAGGCCGCCGACTAAGCGCCGGGTACGGGCGCCCGCTATGGCGGGCAGCCTGACAGGCATTTGACCATTGTAGTTTTCGTAGTGAGGGTTCTCAGCCGTCCTCGGTCAGCATCCTTGATGATGCTGACCGGGACGCAGCCCCGGTGAAAGCTGGGGAGGGAGGAAACAACCTTGTATCGCAGCAGCCCGTATGATCGCGCTAGTCTGATCGCTGATTTCGATTCCATCCGCATCAGCCTGGCAAGTCCTGAAAAAATCCGTTCCTGGTCTCATGGCGAAGTTACCAAGCCCGAGACCATCAACTACCGCACCTTCAAGCCCGAGCGCGACGGCCTCTTTTGCGCCAAGATTTTTGGCCCCGTCACCGATTGGGAATGCCTGTGCGGCAAGTACAAGCGGATGAAGCACCGCGGCGTTATCTGCGACAAGTGCGGCGTCGAGGTCACCCTCAGCAAAGTGCGCCGCGAACGTCTCGGCCACATTGAGCTGGCTTCGCCCTGCTCGCACGTCTGGTTTTTCAAGGGCCTGCCTAGCCGTATCGGCTACTTGCTCGATATCTCCATGCGCGATCTCGAGCGCATCCTGTACTTCGAGGCCTTTGTTGTCGTGGATCCCGGCGAAGTCGCCATTCTTCGCGAGCGCGAAGTCCTCCTGGAAGACAAGTATCGCGAGCTCCAAAAGGAATATCCCGGACAGTTCACCGCCAAAATGGGCGCGGAAGCCATCAAGGAGCTTCTCCGCCGCGTGGAAGTCGACAAGCTCGCCGACGAGCTGCGCGATAAAATGAAGGCCGATCCGTCCCTTCAAAAGCGCATTAAGTACGCCAAGCGCCTCAAGGTGCTCGAAGCTTTCCGCAAGAGCGGCAACAAGCCGGAGTGGATGATTCTCGATGTGATTCCCGTTCTTCCGCCGGAGTTGCGCCCGCTTGTTCCTCTGGACGGCGGCCGCTTTGCCACCTCCGATCTCAACGATCTTTATCGCCGCGTAATTAACCGCAACAACCGGCTGAAGAAACTCATGGAGCTTCGCGCCCCCGACGTCATTGTGCGCAACGAAAAGCGCATGCTCCAGGAAGCTGTCGACGCGCTCTTCGACAACGGCCGCCGCGGCCGCGTTCTTCGCGGCACTAACAACCGCCCGCTCAAGTCCCTCAGCGATACGCTCAAGGGCAAGCAGGGCCGTTTCCGCCAGAACCTCCTCGGTAAGCGTGTGGATTACTCCGGCCGCTCCGTCATCGTTGTCGGCCCCGAGCTCAAGCTCAATCAATGCGGTCTGCCCAAGAAGATGGCGCTCGAGCTCTTCAAGCCATTCATCTATCACAAGCTCGAAGCCCAGGGTCACTGCACGACTATCAAACAAGCCAAGGAGATGGTCGAGCAGCAGGATTCCGTCGTTTGGGATATCCTCGAAGACGTCATTCGCGAACACCCCGTACTTCTCAATCGCGCCCCGACTCTTCACCGACTCGGCATCCAGGCGTTTGAGCCCACCCTGGTCGAGGGCAAGGCCATCCGCATTCACCCGCTCGTTTGCACCGCGTTCAACGCGGACTTCGACGGCGACCAGATGGCCGTGCACATTCCGCTTTCTCCGGAGTCTCAGGTGGAAGCGTCGGTGCTCATGCTCAGCTCGCGCAATATCCTTTCGCCCGCCCACGGTCTACCTCTTGCTGTGCCGTCGCAGGACATGGTTCTTGGCATCTACTACCTGACCAAGTCCAAGCCCGGCGCGAAAGGCGAAGGCCGTGTCTTCGGCGGCGCCGATGAAGTCGTCCTTGCACTCGAAGCCGGTGAAGTCGAGCTTCTCACTCCCATTCGTTTGCGTTACACCGGTGAAGTCATCGATCTCACCACCGCCTACGACGATCAGGACGTGCCGCACACCGAGCCCGTCAAGATGGAGCGCCAGTTCATTCAAACCACTGTCGGCCGCGTTATTTTCAATTCTCACTTGCCCGCGAAGTTCCCGTACATTAACGGTCTCTTGAAGAAGAAGGGCGTTCAGCAGCTTGTCTATTACGCTTACCTTCGATTTGGCCTCGAAAGCACTGTCGCCCTGCTCGACCACTTGAAGGATTTGGGCTTCACCTACGCCACCAAGTCCGGCATCTCCATCGGCATCGACGACATGCTCATCCCCAGCGATAAGTACAAGCTCGTCGAAAACGCCGACAAGGAAGTCTTCAAGGTTCAGCAACAGTACCTCGACGGCGCTATCACTAACGGCGAGCGCTACAACAAAGTCATCGCCATTTGGGGCGACGTCACCGAAAAAGTTGCCGACGAAATGTTCAAGGCTCTTGAGAACCAGGACAAGGGCGGCGGTATCAACCCCGTGTACGTCATGGCGGACTCGGGCGCGCGCGGATCAAAGCAGCAAATCCGCCAGCTCTCCGGCATGCGCGGTTTGATGGCCAAGCCTTCGGGCGAAGTCATCGAGTCACCGATCACTTCTAATTTCCGCGAAGGCCTTAACGTGCTCGAGTACTTCATCTCCACGCACGGCGCCCGCAAGGGCTTGGCCGACACCGCTCTCAAGACCGCCGACTCCGGCTACCTCACGCGGCGTCTCGTCGACGTCGCGCAGGACGTCATCATCAACGAGCGCGATTGCGGCACTTCTGACGGCATCTTCGTCGAGCCCATTATCGAAGCCGGCGTCGAAGTCGAGCCTCTCCGTGACCGCATCGTCGGCCGCGTTTCTCTCGACCGCATCAAAGACTTCGAGGGCAACGTCATCGTCGAGGTCAATCAGGAGATCAACGAAGAGCTGGCCAACGCCGTCCAGGCCGCGGGTATTGAGCGCGTGCGCATCCGCTCCGTGCTTACCTGCGAATCCCGCCGTGGTGTCTGCGCCCTCTGTTACGGCCGCAACCTGGCCTCTGGCCGCATGGTCGAGCTCGGCGAAGCTGTCGGCGTCATCGCCGCGCAATCTATTGGCGAACCCGGCACGCAGCTCACCATGCGCACTTTCCACATCGGCGGTACCGCCACCCGCGTCTCCGAGCGTTCCCGCCTCGAAGCGCGCAACAACGGCGTCGTCAAATTCGTGGACCTCAAGTACGTTCACGGCCGCGCCAACGCTATCATCGCCATGAACCGTTCCGGCCTCATCGCCATCGTCGATGAAAAGGGCCGCGAGAAGGAGCGCTACCACGTCGTTTACGGCGCACGCCTCCGCGTCAGCGAGGGCGATGCCGTCACCCACGGCCAGCTCCTCGCCGAGTGGGATCCCTTCACCTTCTCGATCCTGACGGAAACCTCCGGCTCGGTGAAATTTGACGATTTGCGCCCCGGCCTCACCATCGATGAGCAAGTGGACGACGTCACCGGCCTTTCCCAGCTTGTTGTCACTCTGCCTCCGGGCGACGAAAAGCATCAGCCCGCCATCCTTGTTCGCGACTCCTCCGGCAAGGTTCGCAAGAAGTACCTCATGCCTTCCCGCGCCCACTTGATGGTGCAAGACGGCGATGAAGTCCAGGCGGGAGACGTGCTCGCGAAAATTCCTCGCGAGACTACCAAGACCAAGGACATCACCGGTGGTCTCCCCCGCGTCGTCGAACTTTTCGAAACCCGCAAGCCTAAGGATCCCGCTGTCATCAGCGAAATCGATGGCGTCGTCAAGTACGGCGACATCGCCAAGGGCATGCGCAAGATTCTCGTCGAAAGCGAAGACGGCAAAACCGCCAAGGAATACTCCATTCCTCGCGGCGTCCACATCAACGTTCAGGAAGGCGACCACGTCAAAGCCGGTGAGGCTTTGATCGACGGCCCGCTCAACCTCCACGACTTGCTGGCCGTCCTCGGCGAGAAATTCACGCAGGCCTACCTCGTCAACGCCATTCAAGAGGTTTACCGACTCCAGGGCGTCAACATCAACGACAAGCACATCGAGGTTATCTCTCGCCAAATGATGCGCTGGGTCAAGGTCGAGGACGTCGGCGACACCACGTTCATCCTGGAAGAGCAGGTGGACAAGTTCCGCTTCCGCGAAGAGAACGATCAGGTCATCAAGGACGGTGGCCGTCCCGCGACGGGCCGTCCGCTTCTTCTTGGTATCACCAAGGCGTCGTTGTCTACCGACTCGTTCATCTCTGCCGCCAGCTTCCAGGAGACCACTCGCGTTCTCACCGAAGCCGCCGTTGCAGGCAAGGTGGACTACCTCCGTGGCCTCAAGGAAAACGTCATCATGGGTCGGCTCATTCCGGCCGGCACGGGACTCGAGCATTACCGCAGCATTCAGTTGCTTACGGAAATGCCGGCTCCCGCTCCGATCGAGGAAATTCCTGAAGCTGCCGAGCTTACCGCCGAGGAAGCCGCGGCTCTCGACTTCCTTCAGAAGGACACCGAGGCCGACGCCGCGACCGAGGGCTAGGAACAGTTGGCGACCCGGCGAGGGGTGTCTGACGCTTCTCGCTGGGTCCCCGCCAAGTCTGAATCTCTTATTCAATCTTCCGGCGTCCCTTTCATTCGGGGACGCCGTTTTGTTTCGTGTCACTCCGAACAGGTACGGGTCTGGAACTTTCCGGGCTATCCCGCCTTGCTGGTGAGCATCTTCGGTTCTTACAATGGTATGTAGGCAAGGCACGCATTTTCCCCACAGTTGGGCTGCGTGCGCGGAACCTCATGACCGACTTCAAAAAAGGACTGTCAGAATCCGCTTCCTCGAACAGCCCAACGCCGGGCGAGGGAACCAGCGGTGTCTCTTCTCGTTTCAAACAGTTCGAAAAGCGCCAAAAGGAACTGTGGAACCTGACCTTTCTGGTTCTGATCGTCCTCGCGGTTGTTTTCGCCGCCGTCTCGTGGGATAACATCCGCACTTTTGCCAAACAGTACCAAGCGGCACCCATCGGTTTGGTTGTCCTCGTTGCTCTTTTCACCTCTTATATATGGAAAAAGTCTCAGGAAACCTCCGAACTCCGCGGGCTCATTCGCGGCATTGAGGAACGCGCCGCTGCTCCGCCCAGCGAAAAGCAGTTCGACCAGCTCTTTCAGGTAATTTCTCGCTCCCAACAGGGCTTCCGCGATCTAATCGATTCATTCGACGATGTTCTTATTGCCTTCACACTTGACGGCGAAATTCGCGCCGTCAATCGCAGCTTCGCCGACTTGGTCGAATCTTCGTTCCAGCAAATTATCGGTAAGCACCTCGGCGATTTTGTGGAAGAGAGCAGCGGTGAGGGCCTCGAAATGTTCCGCCGCGCTCTGCCCCGCTTTCTCGAGCGCCGCAATTGGGCTGGCATCGTTCAGATTCGCATCAAGAATCAAAAGCCCGTTTACTATTTTGATTGCGCTGCCCAGGCCATGCTCCGGGATGACAAAGTAATCGGCATCACCGTTCTTGCCCGCGACGTGACCGCCCAGCGCAAGAACGAGGCCCGCTTCACGGAACTCTTCGAAAACCTACAGGAAGGCATCTATATCACCAATCCCGAAGGCGACATTCTCGATGCCAACCCGGCCATGGTGCGAATGTTCGGCTACGACAGCCGCGCCGACTTGTTGAGCGTTAACGCCAAGGATTTATATTTCAATCCAGCCGAGCGTGCCGCAAACGCGCGACTTTTCGACTCTCAGAACGCCGTGGTCCAGCAGGAAATCGTTCTGCGCCGCAAGGACGGCTCTCCCATCACTTGCTTCAACTCCGCGACTGCTATTCGCGACGCCGGCGGTCGCGTCCTTCGCTACCAGGGCGCTCTCATGGATATCACCGCCCGCCGCGAAATGGAGCGCCAGCTTCACCGCCAGCAGGAATTTGCTCGCCGTCTCATCGATAGTTTCCCCGATCTCATCCTGGTTCTCGACACCTCACGGCATTTCACCTTTGTCAGTCCTCGCGTCAAGGACGTCCTTGGCTTGGAGCCGGCTGAAAATCCCAGCCAGGACTTCGGGGAGCACACTCACCCCGAAGACCGCCCCGCTATGCTTTCCATGTTCGATGAGATTTTTTCCGGCCGTAAGACTCTGACTTCCCTCGAGGTGCGCGTCCGCAACAAGCATGCCGAATGGCGCCGCATTCGCTTCAATTTCAGCCCTCTTTTCGATGAGGCCGGTAAGATTGACGGTGTTGTTCTTTCCGGCCGCGACGTCACCGACCTCAAGCGTCTGGAAGAGCAGCTGATTCAAGCGGAAAAGCTGGCTGCCATGGGCCAGATGCTCGCCGGCGTCGCGCATGAGCTGAACAATCCCCTCACTGCCATTCTCGGCGTCACCGAGCTCCTCTGCGACCGGGAAGGCCTCGAAGAGCCCGTCAAGCGTCAGCTCGATCTAACCCATCGCCAGGCCCGCCGTGCCGCCCGCATTGTTCAGAACCTCCTCGATTTTTCAAGGCCCGCCGCACCCCTGAAAAAATTGCTCGATGTAAACGGCATCGTCGAACGCACGCTCCAGCTTCACGAACACTCCCTCCGCCGCAACAACATCGAAGTTGATCTTACCCCCTTCCCCAATCCTCCCAGCGTCGTCGGCGACGCCAATCAACTCATGCAGGTTTTTCTCAACTTGCTAACCAATGCCGAATATGCCATCCACGAAGTCCGCGATTCCGGCCGCGTGCAGATCCGGCTCGCCGCACTCGGTTCCCGCATCTCCATCACCTTTCAGGATGACGGTGTGGGTATTCGTCCCGAAGCCCTTCCCCGGATTTTCGATCCCTTCTACACCACCAAGCGTCCGGGCGGAGGCACGGGTCTCGGCCTCAGTATCTGCATGTCGATTGTTCGTGAGCATGGCGGCGTCATCGAAGCGGAATCTCTCCCCGCGGGTGGCTCTGCCTTTACTGTCTATTTGCCCATCGTTGCAGAGTCCCTCCCGACGCAGTTTGATCAGCAGGCGCTCTTGCCTTCTTCGGCCCGCCTTCCTCTCTCGCGGGCCAGCATTAGGCCGCGGGTAATACTCGTTTTGGATGACGAAGAGAGTGTCCGCTCGCTTCTTGAAGAAGGCCTTTCCCTCCATGGCCTTCGTGTCGACTGTGCTTCGACCACCGACGAGGCCCTCCATCTCCTCAACCAGCGTTCCTATGATGTGCTGCTGTGTGATCTGAATTTGTCTCCAGGCGAATCCTCTTCGAGCGGGCAATCCGCCGCGCAACGCATTCTCGCGGCCGCCGGTGATCGCAAGCCCGTGGTCGTCTACATGACCGGCGATTTGGTCGAACACGGCGATGACGCGCCCAGGCCTGCCGAACCCCGCACTCTCCAGAAGCCCTTCCGCATCGCCGACGTCCTTGCCACTATCGAGGATGTCCTCAGTCCCCTGAACGTGCAAAACATTCAGGATTGAACGAACTTTCTCAATGTTATGAATCACCGGTTGCCGTAGGTATTGCTGGGTTCACTGTATCCCGGTGATTTTGATGGGGACTCCCGATGTTTGCTTTTAGCGCCAAAGGTGCGTCAGCAGTCAGCCCAACGCGAAAGCGTTGGGTACATCTCTCAGTGTTTCCCAGCCTTGGCGGCTGAGGGAACATCCACTCCAAAATCCCAGACGAATAAGTTCATTCCATCCGGCAATATCTCCGCCAGTGCGTACTCCCCGGGCGGCAGAGTCTCGCTCAACGTGAATCGGAAGACCGTCGCCGCCACCTCCCACCGTTGCAGCGAGATCGTACTTCTCTCCTGAGAAATCTGCTCGCCCATCAGGCTGCGAATTGTTTCCAACTGTCGATTGCCCCCCTTGATCGTCGCTCGCAGCAGCTCCACTTCCGGCCCCGATTCCCCCGGCCGGCTGCTTTTCTGGATCGGTGTCGTACGATCCGGGTCCGGAGGAGCTTCCCGCAGATAAAACTCCGCCTGCCCGTTCGTTATCCTCATCTTCGCCTTTGCTCCGGGAATTTCGACGTGATGCTTGCTGGGGATGATCGGTATCGGCGAAAGAGTCTGTTGAATGAGCCTCTTCTTATCCCTCTTGATCTGCGAGCCCACCTGCTCCAGGGCGGTAACGGATTTCCCATCAATGACGAACATTCCCTCACCCGGCGGCAAGAACACCCCCGGTGCCACTTGCAGGCTGGCGTCGATATCCATTGCGATCTCCGCCTTGGTCTCCACTTCCTGCTTGTGGATCTTATTGGCAAGTTCCGTTTCGGCTTTTCCCTCTTCCGCCTCGGCCTTTGCCGTAGCCTCCCAATCCACCATCGCTGCGGGGATCTCTTCCCAATCTCCCCTCTCTGCGCTGAAATACCTTACCCGGTCTCCATTTCGCTCATAGCTCCTCACCAACTGGAAATTGCCATCTTTCAGAATCAGCTTCTTGCCTCGGGCCAGCCTCGCCGCTGTTTGGGTGGGACTTCCCGGCTCGTGCTGGGTTGCAGTCTGGCTTTGGGAGGGGGATTGGTCGGGTGCCGCCTGGCCGCGCGCATGCGCTGTCAATCCGCCGAAAACGGCCAAGCTTCCAAGGAGGATGGATTTGCCTAGGTTAGACATGGGGCGCCTACGCGTGCGATGCGATTTGAGGCTGCCTGTTTGCCTCTTTTGCGAGAATATACCGCCGGCCCAGCATCCTCGCAACATTTCATTATGGGCCGGAATTCGCCCCTGAAAACACATAGGGCTCTCACCTGCTAATCCGGCGAGAGCCCTGGCAATCCCTAAGTTTTGATCCCTGGCTTAGTGCGAACAGCGCGGAAACAGTGTGACCAGCACCATCAAGTCCGACAGTGTAAACAGCCACTGATCAGCCTGAATTCCCGCGGCTTCTGCCGCCCGGGCGATGAATCCCAAGTGGCGGCTCTTCGCGAAATTGCGCAGATGGTCGATGCAAATCCCCGTCAGGGTTGCGACTTCCGCATCCGTAAAAATCTTTTGGCTCGCTTTAACGGTAACCATGGCCTTGCTCCTGTACCCTGCCCCTATCTGTCCCTTACCGCTTTCCAACGTCAGCCCTCACCTCTTTGATGCTGTATGCATCGTAAACGCTGCAACAATCCAAGAGCAATAGTCGTTCCGTTTCTCCCGGCCAGAACGAACCGGCTAGTACCTTTCCACAAAATCCCAACAAAAAGCGCACTTTTCTTCAATCTTTTTGCGGTATCGCGACCAGTACTAAAGGACAGGTTGTCCTAAAGGACAGGAAAAAATGTGCTATTTTTGGAACATCCTCCGCTCCGCCATATGGTGGCGGTTTCCCGCAATTTCCTGCATTTGCTTCGTGTGCCGTATCTCGTGCGATCCCACAAACGCAAACCATTCGTAAAAATTGAGTCTCCCCAGAAACGGGTGTCGCCAGCCATAGGCACTCAGATCCCGGCTTTTTGTCTCGTCCAGAAAAGCCAATGTGCGGCCTCTGACCTCTCGCAGTTCGCCGAGCATCGCTTCCTTCTCGCGCACCAGTTGAGGATTGACGGGAATCGGCGTTTTCCTGCGGATTAACCGCGCTTCCACCAGGGCCAGCGGTAAATGCATCCTCTTGTAGAACGGCGCCGGATCTGCCGGTTTCTGCGTCATTCTGTCTGCAGTCCCAAGTATGAACCGCTCCGCCCCGATCAAATGTGCCACGAGCTCGGCGGCCGACCATGCTTCGTTTCCGGGGCTGGCTTTCCATTCGTCAGCAGGAATGGCATCCGCCGCGCGCAGCAAACCTTCCTGCGCTTGGGCTAGCTTTCCAATAATCGCCTTGACCGGTGGCATAGAGGAACTCACGAATTCTCCCGGAGAAAGATCAAAGATCGGTTCCCCCCGCTTCCTCAAAAGCGCGGGCAAGCTGCAAAACCCGTGACTCGCCGAAGGCCGGCCCGAAGACCTGCAGGCCGACTGGCAGCTTCCCGCAGATTTTCCCGCAGGGCACGGATATTCCCGGAACCCCCGCCAGGGATCCCGTAACTGTATAAATATCAGCAAGATACATCTGAAGCGGATCCTCGGTCCGCTCCCCCAGCCGGAAGGCCGGAACGGGGGAAGTCGGCGTAACAATCGCATCCACTTTCGAAAAAGCGTCCCGAAAATCTTGCGCGATCAACGTCCGCACTTTCTGCCCTTTTAGGTAGTAGGCATCGTAGTAGCCCGCCGAAAGCACATACGTCCCCAGCACAATCCGCCGCTTAACCTCCGCGCCAAAGCCCCTTCCTCGTGTTTTCCGGTACATGGAAAGCAGCGTGTCGCCTTCTACGCGCAACCCGTACCGCACTCCGTCATACCGTGCCAGGTTCGAGCTGGCTTCCGCAGTCGCGATAATGTAATACGTCGCGATCGCGTAGTCCGTGTGCGGCATGCGGATTTCTCGCAGCTCGCAGCCCAGCCGCTTGAAGAGCTCGATGCCTGCTTCGATCTTCTTCCGGACTTCCGCATCCATCCCCTCGCCAAAATATTCCTTGGGAATTCCGATGCGCAGCCCTTTCACCGGTTTCTCGATTTCGGCCCGGTAATCAGGCACCGCCGCGGTCGCCGAAGTCGAATCGTTGGGGTCACGCCCGGAAATAATTTGCATCACGGTGGCAATGTCCTTCACATTTTTGGCAAACGGCCCGATGCGATCGAGCGAGGACGCGAAGGCAATCAACCCGTACCGCGACACTCTTCCGTAGCTTCCCATCATCGCCGGGACGCCGCACAGCGCTCCCGGCTGCCGGATCGATCCTCCCGTGTCCGTTCCGAGTGCCGCGACCGCCAACCCCGCTGCCACTGCCGCAGCCGAGCCTCCGCTTGATCCGCCCGGAACGCGATCCGTCGCCTCCGGATTCCGCACCGGGCCATACGCGGAGTTCTCGTTCGAGCTTCCCATCGCGAACTCGTCGCAATTTGTTTTTCCCAGAATGACCGCGCCGGCCTTTTCCAGCCGCTCTACCGCCGTGGCGTCATACGGCGGAACGTAATTTTCAAGGATCTTCGACCCGCACGTCGTCTTCACGCCGCGGGTGCTGATGACGTCCTTGATCGCCATCGGCACCCCCGCGAGGGGAGGCAATGCCTTCCCGCTGGCGACCATTTCGTCCACCCTTTGGGCTTGCGCGTACGCGCGCTTGTTCGAGAGAGTAAGATAGGCGTTTAACTCGGGATTGCGCGCTTCGATCCGCTTGTAATACTCGTCCGCCAGTTCCCGCGCCGATATCTTCTTCGCCGCCAGCGCGCCTCTCACTCCATCAATCGTCCACGTTGTCGTCATTCTTATCTCGTCACTCGTCACTCGCCACTATCTTTCGATAACTTTTGGCACCCGGAAGTACGGCGGCTCGGGGTCCGGCGCCTGGCTCAAGACGTCCTCCGCCACCCCGCAGGGCACGACCAGATCCTCCCGCAGCGTCGCATCCGCGGTCTGGTCATCGGTCAAAACCTGCGCCATCGGCTCCACATTCGAGGTGTCAAGTTCGTCCAGCTTCCCGATGTATTCGAGGATGGCGTCCAATTGATTCCGGTAATTCTCGAGCTCCGCCTCGCTCAAATCGAGGTAAGCCAGCTCCGCGACCCGTATCACGTCTTCCCGGCTGATCTTCACTTGGAAATCCTCATGAAATCCCAGACATCAGAGTGAGAATTTTAGCATGGCACTCTGCTCGAAGTTATTTGGTTGGCTTGGGCACAGCCACATTTTGCTCATTTACGAAACGACGTAGCAAAGTCTCATTTGAAAAAACCAATGTGAAAACCTTACCGTCGACACCGGCCCACGCGGCATCCCAATTCCCATCCCATCTGACTCTCTGAAACTTTCGAGAGGATCTGGATTTATGATATTGATCGAGTTCCGACAGTTTTTCATCGGATTCTCCAAGATGAACTTCACCCACCGCTATGTTGTGAAAGTCACCAAACGACGGGCTGCTAATGACAAGCCCAGCCGGGGCCATGGTGGCCGGGATTTCCTGCCCGAAAGGAACAAAGAATGTTGCTAAAATCGCGCAACGTTCCTTGACGCAAGCCCAGCCGAGTCTTGTAGAGTTAAAATCGCCGGGCTGTTTCAACCCAGGCCCATGTAATTTTTGTTGCAGAACTGCAAAGGTGAGGTCCGAAGGATTCAGGTCTACATCGCCCAATGCCAAGAGTGCATCACTCTGCGCAAGTTCGTCCGCCGACGGGGGCCGAAATCTCTCTGCAATTCTGTCATCCATTGTCGGTCCTCGAACCAATTGTAGCCGAGATATAGAAACAGTATTCCTAAGAGGATCGCGCAGAATGCCAGGATTTTCTTGGGCATTGGTTCGCTCAGCTTTGGGTTCGCTTATCGAGAAGCCTCGGAAAGTTGTGCCGTCTTCCGCGGATATCTCGTCGCCACATAGTTGTCTACCAGCGCCTGGAACGCAGCCGCAAGTTCGTCGTACGTGCCTTCGAGCGTCACGTCTTTCTTGCCGTCAATATAGACGGGGCAGCGTGGCGCTTCGCCCGTGCCGGGCAGGCTGATCCCGATGTTTGCGGCTTTCGATTCGCCGGGCCCATTCACGATGCACCCCATCACCGCCAGGGTCATCTCTTCCACGCCGTCGTACTGCGTTTTCCAAACGGGCATCATCTCGCGGATGTAGTCCTGAATCCGCTCCGCCAGTTCCTGGAACGTGCTGCTCGTCGTTCGGCCGCAGCCTGGGCAAGCAGTCACGCTCGGCGAAAACGCGCGCAGCCCAAGCGCCTGCAACAACTCGCATGCAGCGTAAACTTCCTCGCGCCGGTCGCCTCCCGGCTTTGGCGTGAGCGAAATGCGGATGGTGTCCCCGATGCCCTCGTACAGCAGCACGCCCAGCGATGCGGCCGACCAGATTTGCCCCTTCATCCCCATCCCGGCTTCTGTTAGCCCCAGATGTAGCGGCTGCTCGGTTTTTGCGGAAAGGTCGCGGTACACCGTGATGAGATCGCGCGGCCGCGAGGTCTTGCACGAAATAATAATCTGATCGTGGCGCAGTCCGCACTCCAGCGCCAGTTCTGTCGATTGCAGCGCGGACAGCACCATGCACTCGTTGATGATCTCTTCGGAATCCTTGCCGAGATTCTTGTCGGTGTTCTCCTGCATTTTGTGCATGACCAGCTCTTGATTCAGCGAGCCGCCATTCACGCCGATGCGTACGGGCTTGCCATTGTCGCGCGCGACCTTGCAGATGGTCGAAAATTGCTCGTCGCGCCGCTGCCCCGCGCCCACGTTTCCCGGATTAATCCGGTACTTGTCGAGCGATTTCGCGCATTCCGGATACTTGGTCAGAAGAACGTGCCCGTTGTAGTGAAAATCGCCGATGATGGGTGCCTTGCAGCCGGCATCGAGCAAGCGCTTCTTGATCTCCGGCACCGCGGCCGCCGCTTCCGGAACGTTCACCGTCCAGCGCACAATCTCCGAGCCCGCCTCCGCCAGCTCCACCGTTTGTTGGAACGTGCCCGCCACGTCCGCCGTGTCCGTGTTGGTCATGGACTGCACGACGATGGGCGCGCCGCCGCCTACGCGCACGTGTCCCACTTGCACGGCATAGGTCTTGCGTCGCGGGTGCCGCGACGCGGTAGCGTCAAAGCCTGCGATCTGGGTAAGCATTACTATTTCATTTTAGCCTGAGCGCGCCTCTCGACGATAGCGCGTCGCAGTTCACGGCTTGGCGTCCGGATACTCCAGCCGGTACAGCGGCTCGAGGCCAGTCCGCTTCAGCAGCTCCAAGACTTCCGCGTGGGAAAGTCTCGGGCCGGGCCGCTTGTCCGCGTTGGCAAACTGATAGCCGATCACGGCCATCACTGCTGTGTGCATCCCCAGCATGGCCGGATCGATTCTCTCAAAAGTGTCCACGATGGTGTGGTGCCGCACGTCGTAGTCTCCGTGCTCGACCTTCAGCTCGTACGCCGGCACACCGACCACCATGAACGATTCATGATCGGAATCGAAGTCGGCGTCCATGAAAGTTCGCTCCGCTCCGAACGGCACAAGCGGCTTTAGCAATTCTTTCGTGACCGCTTCAAGGTCTTGACGGCCGTTGAGCTGCAGCCCGAGCGGCGCCTGCGCGCCCGAATCGGTGTTAATCATCGCGCGAATCTTGTCGAGCTCTCCTTTGTGCTGTTCGACGTAGGCCCGCGAGCCATTCGCCAACTGTTCCTCACCCGAAAAAAATATAAATCGAATCGTGTGCTTGGGCCGGATCTTCAGGGCCTTCAAAACGCGCGCTGCTTCGAGCACCGTAGCCACACCTGCGCCGTTATCGTTGGCGCCCTGCGCCGGATCCCACGAGTCGAAATGTGCGGTCAGCAGCACCATTTCACTGGGATCGGAACCCGCAATTTCCGCGACGACGTTGCGCTCGCGTCCCGGGCTCGCGGCAAACGAATTCTGCACATCGAGCCGCACTTTTACCGTGCCTTTCGCAAGCAGCCGCCGGAGAAATGCAGCATCTTCACTGGCGATCGAAAGCACCGGCAGCGGTCCGCGCGGATAGAACCCGAACGCCGAGGTGTACACCATGCGGTCGGGTTTATCCGAAACGATGAACATCGCCGCGGCGCCCGCCTCTCCCAGTTGCCGGGCCAGTATCTCGCGCGTCCCCGCATACGACGACGAGACACCGCTACTTCGCAGGTCGACAATGACCGCGGCCCCGCGCACTTCCTCGGGCTTGGGAACGTGGCCTTCGCCCGCCGCGCCGAAATCCACTACCGGCGCCTCGATGGGTCCCGGCGTGCCGGGCACCCAGCCGTACGAGCCGATATAGAGCGCGCGCCGCACCGGGCTGATCACCTCGCCCGTCGCTGTGCCATGCTGCCAGACCGAGGCGAGTTCGTACTCCTCGAAGTGCGCATCGGCAAATCCCGCTTCCTTGAGCGTCTTCAGGATGAGTTCCGCTGTTGCCCGGGATTCGGGGCTACCCGTAATCCGCCCTCCGATGGCATCGGTGAGCGTCTCGAGGAAGCTCGATGCGCCGCCGCGCGTCATCGAGTAGCCCACGATGCGCGCGATCTCTTCGTCCGCTGCTGCTGAGGCTTTGCCAGAGCTAGATGGAACGGATTGCGCGGATGCGGTTGCCGCGCCCAACAACACCGCAGTGAGCGCGGAAAGTGCGATGCTCGCGGTAAGCGCGGTGAGTGGAGAAAGACCCGAGAAAGACTTGCGCATTTTGACCTCGCTCAGGAAGAAGCCGCTTGCGTCTCGAAGTTGCCGCGGAGCCCTAGGGCGTCGGCGTTTTCGCGCAGCGCGCCGATGCAGAAACCGATGTGTTCCTCGAGCGGGACCCCCAGCTCCTCGGCGCCCTTGATGACGTCCTCGCGGCTGACGCCGCGCGCGAACGCCTTGTCCTTCATGCGCTTCTTCACGGAGCTAACCTCGAGATCGAGGATGCTCTTCGAGGGGCGCACGTAAGTGCAGGCGGTAAGAAACCCAGCCAGCTCATCGCAAGCGAAAAGAGTGTGTTCGAGCGCGGACTGTCGCGTGACGCCGGAATAATCGGCGTGAGAGAGAATCGCGCGAACGATCTCCTCGGAATAACCCTGCTCGCGAAGAATCTTCGCGCCCTCGGCGGGATGCTCCTTGTCCGGCGCATGGTCAGCGTTGGGCCAGCGTTCGTAATCGAAATCGTGGAGAAGCGCCGCGAGTCCCCAAACCTCCTCGTCCGCTCCCGACTTGCGGGCGTACGCGCGGACGCACGCTTCAACGGCCAGCATGTGCTTGCGCAAACTCTCCGATTGTGTGTATTCGCACAGAAGTTTCCAGGCATCGTCCCGAGTCGGCATGTTCTCTCCCTATGGAAAAGGTAGTGTAGCGTGGCCCGCGCGCCTTGGCGAGGAGGCGGATCTTTGTAGCGCCGGGCGGAGTTTATCCCGGCCCGGCCGGGACCCCGGTTTGCGAGGACTCCCCGCGTTCCTTGCGGGGAAGCCCGGCATCTTCCTGTCACACAGCGCCGGCTTGCCCCGACCTTGTCGGGGAGGCGCGTCACAATTTAGTCCAGTGCGCAAGCGCTGGGTACACGGCACACGACAACTCCCAGCGCCATAGGTGCGGCACGTATCAGTTGAACGCCCAACGCAGGGGCACGATACACCTGTCCCGACGTTATCAGGATCGCACCCCTTGCCAGGGTCTGCGTACCTGTGGGCCAGAATTTATCCCGCTCGCCCCGGACCTCTCGGGGACCTTCGCGGGCACTCTTGCCTTCGCATTCTCGTTCGCCACCAGTCTTTAGGAGGTGGGAGCTTCAGCTCCCACGTAAGTCACTCCGCCCACCCACTGTCATTCCGAGCGGAGCGACCCGGCTTTTTCCTGCGCCCGGTCTACAGGGAGCCGGGTTGCGCAGTCGAGGAATCCCTCTTCGTACCAACGAACGGGCAGCCAATTTAAGCGCTCGCCAAACTTCTTAATTAGGGCAAATGTAGAGGCCGCGGCCTGCCCCGATCCTATCGGAGACCTTCGCGGGCATCCTTTGTTTGTGCCTCTGTAGTGGCCGGTTTTCAAACCGGTACCTTGCTCTCGCCCATGTAGCGCCGGGCTTTGCCCCGGTTTGTAGGGACTCCCCGCGCTATTTGCGGGGAGAGCCCGGCATCTTTCTGTCACACAGCGCCGGCTTGCCCCGACCTTGTCGGGGAGGCGCGTCACAATTTAGTCCAGTGTGCAAGCGCTGGGTACACGGCACACGACAACTCCCAGCGCCATAGGTGCGGCACGTTCCGTCATACCCTTTTGCCTTTAGGAGGTGAGAGCTTTAAGTTTTCAGAGCGAAAACCGCTTCGCAGATCTCGCGTATCAGGCGGGCAGCGTTTTGCGGTGTTTTTTTCGAAGAGGTAATCGGCAATGTTTTCCAAGTCACGCGCAGCCGCGGTGGTCCAGCGGACTTGCATTAGCTGCGACGTTGTTTTTCGGCGATGAGTTTTTCCATTCGAGCCGCGACTTCGTCGTGCTTGAGCACTTCCCCTCGGTCGATCTGCGCCAGTCCTTCTTCCACCTGGCGGATAAACCACTCGTCGTAACCAACCAACCGCTCGACCGCTTCATGGACGAGCGATGCACTGTCGCGCCCCTGCTGGGCGGCAATGCTCTCCAGCTTGGCTTGCAGTTCGGGGGAAAGTTTCACTTCCATGGAGTCAGTCTAAAAGGTCATTCGGGGCCTGTCAAAGCGTTTGCATCCTGTGGATAAGTATGTACGCAGGGGCCACGCTTCCTCTTCTCTTTGTTTCACTCCTCACTGCCGACTGCTCACCGATTTCCCTTCACCAGCCACCACTCACCTTCCACCACCCACTCTTCTCGAAAATGGTGGAACCCCCTGACCTTTAGTCAGGGGAGCAGCGCCCTCGGGCGTCGCGGAACGTGAGGCTGCTCACAAACGGGCTTTAGCCCGGTCCACTGCTTTGCCGTAACCCCGCAGTGCCGGGGTATACGCCGCCCGCGCCAGTAGGCTCTCGGCCTGATTTGTGGCATATAATCCCTCGCTAAATAGTTCAAGCGGGTGACAAATGTTCAATCATCAGATGTACGGAGATGTTCTTCTAACTATAGGTACCGCCGCGGAAATAGCGATTCTCTGGGTCATGGTGAAAGAAGGCAGCAAAGTCGTAGCAAACGTAAATGAGATCCGAGATTCCACCTCGACGGACTTCGGGCTCACTCAAGATTTGCCAGTGGGCAGTCGGGTATTCGTAGTGCAGCCTCAACCCGGCTTGTCCCGAGACCAATGGCCTTACAGTAGTGAGCTCTGGGTAATCCGTGAGGTTGACAAGGAAAAGAACAGAGCCACAGCAACACCCGTGTTGGCACCGCTGACTGATCCAATCCCAACAGTTTCAGGTCCAATGAGAGGGCCACTCTCCCCGTTCAAGAAGGCGCGTGTTGCTAGTTAACCCCGGGTGTGACAACACTGCACACTCCGAGCAGATTGGGCACCCGCCACCCAATTCAAGCCTGCCCACCCACCAAATTCACGTCAAGATTTATTGTCCAGAGCCCTCGCCCTGGTGAACACCACTAGGACCACATTTCCGCTTGCAGCTGGCCCATCGACTACTCCCCGGTCAGTTTGCAAATATTCACTCCACTTCCATCTGGGTTGCCGTGGGGCATATACATCACACCTACCCCGCCACTGTAGAGTAGTTCCCCTCGGCGACCAATGATAGTCACCTTCTCAATGCCCAAACCCCCTCCAAACAACACCTGGTAGTCAGCCTCTTTCTTATTGATAGTAGGTCGCCAATGGGGGCAAGGAGGGCTGTCGCCCCAAGTCTTGGCCAATTGGAGTGCATCTTCTGTTTTTTCCGAGCTATCATCAAAGCCGAAATAAACCAGCTTGGTTCTGTTTTTCTCGCTGTCACAGCCCAGCATGCCAACGCACGACATTGACATCAGTAACGTGAGCGGCAGACAACACTTCATGACTTCCTTCTTACCGGCTGTTACGACACCCATATATACCTCTACTTCAGTTTCTGCAACTATTGAACGAATTGCGCCTTACCTCCCATGCTCTACCCCCCTGTAAGCTCTACCCCTTTCTTTTCTTCTCTTTACGCAATTTGCGTTCGAACGTGCAACCCTGTTTGTTCGATACTAGTACTATAAAAATAGATATTGACAGAGTACTGTTTTCATGCTAGCATGCCCCATGCATCCTCGATACCTGTTCCAGACGAGTCCTGACTCGTCTGTCCCGAGCAGAGTCGAGGGGCGCCTTCCTCCTCCAATTCCCTTAACTCCCTTGCTTTGTTATTCTTGCGCACTCTTTTGCGCTACGGTTTTCTACAACTGCTTTCGTTTCAATTGCTTCCGAACTCTTTCGCGGAAACCACCGGGGGTGGGTACACCCCAAAGAATCTGCCCCTTGTTTTCAATCACTTCCGCACTCTTCAAAATTCAGCTTGCCCCAAGCTTGCCCGCCGTAGCAGCCTTGCCCGGAGTTGTACAAGGCAAGCTGCGGAGGCGGGTCGTCCCGTCGTCGTCCCGTTGCAGCCCCGTCAGAGCCCCGTTGTTTTCCCACGGAAAACGCTCTCTATCTCTTTTCCCTTCATGTCGTTGCCGGACCTTTTCCTTCAATACGAGGGGGGGTACACCCCCACCCTTCCCATGAGGACTAAAATGAGTCAGCGTGACCAAGAAGAGGGAGGGAAGCGTGGAGCAATACGTTTTTGTGCGGCTGCATGCGCGCGAGGGGGAAGAGACCGCCGTGG
>Ga0207133_1026_pt1 | contig 28521 bp, 26 predicted proteins | sample Alteio_BWMinHeat_11_FD_153537 | JGI IMG/M metagenome (GOLD analysis project Ga0207133, IMG submission 153537) | Enriched cells from forest soil in Barre Woods Harvard Forest LTER site, Petersham, Massachusetts, United States -... | ecosystem: Environmental > Terrestrial > Soil > Temperate forest >... | reverse complement strand
CGGCCGATGGATTGGCGGTCGCCGGCGTGGGACTGGAAGCCATTTTCCAGCTATTGCGAAAGGCCACGGGAGTGGACTTCACGCATTACCGGCAAACCACGATCATGCGGCGCATCCAGCGGCGCATGGTGGTTCACAAGATCGACAAAATAAAAGAGTACGCCAAGTTCGTCCAAAAAAATTCCGCGGAGGTCAAGGCCTTATACCAAGACATGCTCATCAATGTGACGAGCTTCTTTCGCGGGCCGCGGGTGTTCGAGGCCCTGAAATCAACGGTATTCCCGGTCATCCAGAAAAACCTGAGGGAGCGGGGCATGCGCGTGTGGACGCCGGGGTGCGCTTCCGGTGAGGAGACGTATTCGGTGGCCATCGCGCTGCTGGAATTTCTGGGGGACAGGGCTTCGCAAGTACCGATTCAATTTTTCGGAACGGACGTGAGCGAGACAAGCGTCGTGAGGGCGCGCAGCGGCATGTATCCGGAGAATATTCAAACGGACGTATCGCCGGAGCGGCTGCAGAGGTTTTTCACCAAGGCAGAGGGCAGCTACCGGGTCAGCAAGATTATCCGGGACATGTGCATATTCGCGCAGCACAACGTGCTGAACGATCCTCCCTTTTCACGGATGGACCTGATCTGCTGCCGGAACCTGCTGATATATCTTGAGCCCGTGCTGCAGAGCAAGGTGATTTCACTATTTCACTATGCGCTGCGGCCCGGCGGCTACTTGGTGCTGGGAAGCTCCGAGGGCCTCGGGGGGACAACCGGCCTGTTCACAGTGGAAGACCGGGTTCACAAGATTCTCTCGAGGAAAACGGGAGCGGCACGAGAGGCGATGACTTTTTCATTCCGATCCCATGTGGAGCGCGAGGAGTATGGCGCAGCGCAGGCTCCCGTGAGACAGATGGAGGCCAACTGGAATTATGCGGAGGCGCAGAAGGAATTCGACCGGCGGCTGCTGACGCAATATGCGCCGGCGACGGTGTTCGTGAACGAGGAGATGGAAATCGTACACACGCGGGGAAATGTGAACCGCTACCTGAAGCTGGCGTCCGGACGGGCGAGCCTGAGCTTGCTGAAGATGGCGCGCGAGGGGCTGCTGTACGAGCTTCGAAACGCTATTGGGAAGGCGAAAAAAGAAAACGCTGTAGTCGGAAAGCGGAACCTGCAATTCAAGGATGGAAATGGAAACGGGAATGAGGAAGGAGCACCGGAAACGGAGACGAGGCGGCTGGTAAACTTCGACGTCATTCCGGTGACGCTGGGAAACGCGGAAGAGCGGTACTTCATGATCGTGTTCCAGGAAGCGCAGGTGGAGCAGCCAAGCAAAGGGACAGCGAGGCGAGCGCGTCCCGGCAGGGAAATGGAAGAGGCCCTGCAACGAAAGGCGAAGCTGGAACAGGAACTGGCGGCCACGAAAGAGTACCTGCAATCGGTGATTGAAACGCAGGAGGCCACCAACGAGGAGCTGCAGTCGGCGAACGAGGAGATTCTATCGAGCAATGAGGAATTGCAAAGTACCAACGAGGAGATGGAAACCGCCAAGGAAGAGCTGCAATCGGCGAACGAGGAATTGACCACGGTGAACGATGAACTGCGGAGCCGGGATGCGGAGATTACGCAGGTCAACAATGATTTGATCAATCTGCTGGCCAGCATCGATATCGCGGTGATTATGATCGGAAGCGACCTGACGATCCGGCGATTCACGCCAAAGGCCCAGAAATTTCTAGGACTAATTCCCGGAGACGTGGGGCGCCCGCTCGCGAACATCAATCCCAGCATCGAAATTGCGGATTTGCAGTCAATGGTATTGAATGTCATGGCGGATTTCCACACGCTGGAGAGAGAGCTTACGGACCGCAAAGGCATTCACTATCAGTTTAAGATCCTGCCCTACCGGACCATGGATAACAAGATTGATGGAGCGGTGATCACTATCGTGGATATCGCTCCAGACAAGCCGGCGGGAGAGTCCAAGGGGCTCAGTTGAACGGCCGTTTTGGCAGGAGCGTTTTTTCCGGGACGCGAGGCGTCCCCGGCCTTGTCCGGACGCCACTTGATTCACATGGCTCAATTGCCTCTCACTATATTGACTAACTGACCATAACGGCGTAGAAATCTATTACCCGGGTAAAAAGCCCGAGCGATGGGGAGAAATCGAGGGAGCCATGCAAGACCGGTTCGCGTTTACGGCGAAGTATTGGGGGGACGCGGCGGTGGTATGCCGCGCGGTTGAGGGGCGTCCCGGGCCAATCGTGGACCAGGAATTTGGAGAATTCGAGACCTGGACGCAAGCAAATGCTTTTGCGACGCGCCTGAACGAAGGCCTGGAAATAAATCCAGCCGAAGCGGAACAAATCATAACCAGCGCAATACTGCGCACCAGCGAACTGCTGAGCGCGGCCGACTATCTGGAGTTTGCCGGCGGTGAACTGTGCAGAGCGGCAGCAGGAAGAGCGATCCGCGTGCAATTCGTTCTCGCGGAACTGGAACTTGGGGTGACGTTTTGCCGGATCGTGCACTGCAAAGGGAGCGAGAACACGGAGCGCTTGTTGCGAAATGCGCGTAACGCGTTTTTCAGCGCCATGCACTACGTGCAGCGCTCAGACCTGGCCCCCCGCGACGTGGAAGCGATCACGGCGAGATTGGTGAAACTGCAGGTGGCCCTTCGAGAATCCCTTCCAGAACATGAGAGCGCGATGCTCGCGGAGGGCGACGGCGCGGCCGGCTCCGCCTGAGAGCGGGAGCGCCAGGACTGAATTCATTCTTGGTGTTGCGGACAGAAAGTGGAACGAGCCCGCGCGTTTCCTATTGCGCGTCCGTCCACTTGTCCGACCCCGCCAGCTTGAATGCCACATTCGAAAAGAAGATATGCGCCGCCGCGCCGTCGGCCGTCCCGCGATGTTCGGTTGAGACTAGCAAAGGGCCAGCCTTCTTGTAGCCCGCCCAAGTTGTTGTGACGTTACTCGGCTTTTTGTCTCCGCCCCGATGATAGATGAATTGCGCTACTCGCCCATCCGACCCGACGTAAAGATCCCAAGTGTCCCCTGGCGTATAGCCGCCAGCCTCAGCAGGATATTTCACGGACACTAGCGTTGCCGTAGCCTTTGCCAGGGGCAATTTTTGCTTTTCCTTGACTGTCACAGTGGCGCCGGTATCCCAATAAACATGGAATGGAAAAATGAACCAATAATTGTCATTGACGAAACCAGGCTCAATTTCGTCTTTCACGTTAGCGGGTGCGTTGTTGAGCTGAGACCGGTTATAGGTAACCTTCACCGGCTTGCCGTCCTTGTCTTTTGATTCATATGTGACTTGTCCGGTCTTGGGCTCCCAGGTCCACGTGCGTGAGAGACTCACTTTCAAAGCAGGGAGCTCCAGGTTAAACGTATAGCGGACCGCATCTAATTGCCCATACGAATCAAGGCCATAAGTCTTGGCAAGCTGATCGACAATGGCTGGGCGCGTCTGCGCCCGCGAAGTGCTCGCAAAGAGCAGCACTCCCAAAAATAGGCAATGGATAGTCATGGAACGGCGCAACTTTGTCATAGAGATCCTCCTCAGTGAATGAGACGAACGTCGTCTTGGATGACGTACAAAGGTCCCGGGATACGTGAAATTCACTCTGCCTGGTCCGCCGAGCATTGTAGTCCGCCGGATCGCATGATCCCACGCAAAGCGATAATGGCAGCAGCTACTGCCACCGATCCGTATTCCAGCATCATGATCCAGCCAGGAACTACCCACGGCCGTCCAACGATGCGCAAATGCCAGACATAATACGTAGGAATAATGCTCAATGTCCAGAGCATGATCGGCACCGTCGAGGCCGACCTTATGAAGGGCAGCAGCCACAGCATGTACCATGGATATACAACCGGTGCACATAAAAGGGATGCTGCCATTGGCCAAGCAAACGCGTCTGAAGACAATTCCGCGGACTTTCTTTTCATCCAGATCGCGGTAAGAAAACCGACGAGCACTGCCAGCCCAGCCACAACCTGCGGAGCCGCAACACGCTCGAGCGTTGCAAACACCGGATCATTAAAACGGAATCTCTGCACGTAAGTGCCGAGCGAGCCGATAGGAATCCGGCCGTGGTTGAGAAATGGTACGTATAAGAGTCCGACCACGGCTGCGGCCAGCGCGGCGTCGCGCATACGAACACGCCTCCAGTAGAGCGGCAGCAGTACAATGGGAAGGAATTTCACTGAAACAGCCAGCCCAAGTGCCACGGCTGCAACCGCACGCCAGCGACGCGCGAGCGCGGCAACGGATACCAGCAGCAGCAGCACGCCGACAATGTCGATGTGACCACTGCCGGCTACTTCCGTCGCCAGCAGGGGGTTCCAGGCATATGCCAGAACCCAGTGCGCTCCTTGCCGACTACGACGCAAGATATCGAGCAACACAAACACAATCGCCAAATCGCAAACTACAAATGCTACTTTCAGCGCGAAGGTAGACTCGTGAATGGATGTTACGGCGCGGAAGAATAGCTGCGCCCCCGCTGGATAGGGGCTCGGCACCTCTGGATTATTCAGCGTACGCGTCTCAGATGTGTGCAAGCCGGCAAGTGCCGGGTCGCTCGGAACCACGATATAGGGGTTATAGCCGAGCCGCTGGATGCGGCCGTCCCAAACATATCGATGAATGTCGTCGTCCAAGCCCGGTGGCATTCGCAGGAATTGAAAATGCCACAAAGCAGATAGGGCGAGACCGAAGAAGATGACGCGCTTCGGAAATTCTGGCGTGGAAAAGAACTCGCGGATGGCCAGAAGGTACGCGACGCCAGCAACAGCCAGAGGAATGAAAAATGACAGTTCACCCGTTCGGTTGAAGTTGCGTGAGCAGATTGTCAGCGCCACAAGCAGGATGGCGCCGAGCCCGTACAGCCTGCGGTATGGTGTGAGCTTCACAGGTCTCCTGGGCCGGACGCAGCTGTGCGACTCCTTGTCCCCCACTCTGCGACCCACGCTGCTGTTCGTGGCGCCCTGCCTGGAGCGAGCCGCAGTTCCGCAGCGAGCCGAGCTAGGTCGTCGGCTACGTCCACGTCGTAGAAAGTATCTGTGAAACCTGTTGAAAGCTCGAGGGCGCGCGCGCGCGCGAGTAGCGCCTCCAACGCACTTGTAGTTCCCATCCCATCAGCTTCGAAGAGCGCCGGGTGAGCGGTCTTGGCGCCAACCAGATAGTAGCCTCCATCGTGGGTTGGCCCGACAACCACATCATGCGTGGCGAGTATTTCGAACGCGCTGTCCAGAACCGACGGCGCGAGGTGTGGACTGTCGCTATTGAATGCAATGACGTGCTGCCGGCCGGCGGCAGTGAAATGTCGAAAAACAGAGGTGAGTCCCGCTGCGAGACCTTCGCCTCTTTGCGCCACAACCGGCACTGTATTACCAAATAGGTGCGCCAATTCGTCCTGATCCGACTCAGGGCACATCACCGCGACCTCTACGCTCGTCAATGACGTTGCTAACGCGAGCGTGTCCTCTAAAAGACAGCGATACAGCGATGTCACTGCGGGAGAAGGAAGACTTTCTGTAAGACGGGTCTTTACCATCCCCGGCTTTGGGGCTTTCGCCATAATGACTAGAGTGCGGTTTGGGCGAGAAAAACCCATCGTGCTATGGCTAGGGGATTCCATGAAAGATTGGTCCATCGAGACTTACGCTGGCCGCGCCATTGCCGCCCTTCGGCGTCGAAAAGAATAGCGCACGATCCGGCTCAGGATGAACCACGCGGCTCCAACCGTGCCCTTCACCGTACCGCTGATTTTGGACTCTCCAAGGCGGGGGTAGTAGCTCACAGAGACTTCCACGATACGAAATCCCGCAATGGCCCCTTTCACGATCATTTCCACCGCCCAGCCGTAGGTAGCCTCTTCAAGGGAGAGGGCGCGCAGCACATCGGCGCGGCCGGCGCGAAACGGACCGAGGTCAGTGACCTGCACACCGTACAGCAGCCTGATCAGGCCGGCGGCGAGGCGATTGCCGAAGGACTGGTGCCACGGCAGCGCACCGGGGCTGCTCTTGCCGCCGAAGCGCGAACCGAGCGTAATGTCAGCGCGCCCCTCGGCAATCGGAGCGAGGAGAAGCGGAAGCTCAGCAGGGCGATCGCTGTAGTCTCCGTCGAGGAAAACGACCACATCAGGACTCTGGGTATTCGCAAGCCCTGTCAAACAAGCACGCCCGTATCCTCGGCGAGGCTCCTGGATGACTTGCGCCCCCATCTTTCGGGCGAGATCGGGCGTTCCGTCCGTCGAATTGCTGTCGACAACGATGACCTCGGTGACGAGATGGGAAGGCAGATCGGCAAGCACACGGCCAATGGCCTGAGCTTCGTTATGGGTTGGAATGATGACCGATACTCGCATGCAGATTCCCTCATCATCACCACCACAGGGACGAGGGGTTCCGCCGTGCCAGCAGCGCGTCAATGCCCCAGGCACGGCCTGCGCGTCCCACGACGAGTCCGAGCGATGCGACGACCGGAACCAGTAGTTCCCAAATCCATGACGTGCCCAATTCCGTGACCCAGAGGCTGCCGAGAAACAGAAATGCGACTAGGGCAACCGGACGGGTGAGCAAACCAATGACCAGCAGAATCCCCACCGAGATCTCCATCACTGCCTGCCCGGGAGCTACCATGGCCGCATGGCTCGACATGAAACCCAGAACCGACTTCCATGCCGCCGGTGAATGGCTGTTCTTGATGTAGTAATTGATCACGCCTGCGTAGCCCGCTGGGGTGTAGGCACCCTTCCCCAGATTCTCGAAGAAGACCGACACGAACATCGCGCCGACTATCAAGCGAACCAAAGCCAGGCCCTTTGCCGCATCGGGTTGGCCGGCGAAGCTGACTGTCGCATCTTGTGCTTGAGTTGCGTTTGTCATCATTTTAGACCTCTCCGCAATAGACTCCAGCCGCGACTAAAGGGCGCAATCTTAAACTAAGGGACTCGTCTGCGCCAGATGGATGAGATGCCAACCCAGCCCATTCTAATCGCGCGCAATCACGATAGTCGTACATGCGCTTTCGCCTTTGGGGAGCTCACGAGCGGGAGCCATGCGGATTTCCAACTTTTGGACTTCTCCGCGGACAATTGGGCAATAGAAGTCCGGCTGATCTAAAGCATTCTGGATGCGGCGCCGTCCCGCACAACCTCCATAGCAAGACTCCAGATAAACGCAGGAGCGGCACGCCTCTGGCGTGGTGCGCACCTCCACAAAGGAGGGAGTCTCTACAACTCCTGAGCGGAGCGACAACAAGATCGCAAGAGGTTCCCCAGCCCCCGGCCAGTAGATGCAAGGCTGAGTAGTAGCGCGCGGCGTAACCCGCACCGTGCTTACTCCGCAACCGCCGACCCTTGGGGGCAAGCCCGACATCGCTCGAACCAATGGCTCGCCAATAGCAATCACGTCGGTTTGCCCAAATAGGGCGCGAAAGCCTTGCCAATACTCTTCGTAACTCAAGGCATAGAGATCAGAGCGGACCGATTGGTAAACGTTGACCCGCAGCGGCGCCCCGTAACGCTTGACCTCGCGCGCTACTTCGGCGAGCCGCAGATAGTTCGACTTCATCATTACAGCGATGAAGGTGACGGGAATCCCCAACTGGACACAGCGTGCTGCCTGATCATGAATCAGGGCCCAGTTGCCGGAACCGCGCTGGGTATCCTGCTCACGCTCAGTGGGATAATCCAGGGAGAACTCAATGTCATGGAAGGCGCAGAGCTCCTCATCAGTGAGCACGGCCGCGCTGTGGCCGTTAGAGGTGATGGTGAGCTTCACCGGCAGAGTGCGTAGGTAGCCCAAAATCTCGCGGAACTGCGGGTGCATCCCATTCTCACCCGTGCCCAAGTTAACGGAGCGGACAGGCAGGCTTTCCATCACAGAGCGCACCTGCTCGAGGGTGAGCCGGTCGGTTCGCGCTGGATCGCGGTAGCAGAAGGAGCAAGCCAGGTTGCACTCGTTGGTTAGTCCGAGTCCGAGCGCAAATCCTCCGGCCGCGGCAGGCCGGACCAACACAGAGTGTGAAGCGGACTGGCTGTTGGCCTGTGTCATGGCCTCGTTTCCTTGCTCGATGACCCAATGGAATGGTGAGCGATTATCTGAATGTAGCGCGCTACCGCGGCAAACTCCGGTCGGCTGCCCAGTTTACGCTCCAGCTCAAAAATCCGCTCGTACTCCTCGCGGCGGGAGACCTTCGGCGGCAAGTAATCCGAAATGACCCGCACCCCACGCTCGGCAGTCACCGCGAGCGACGCTTCCATCAACATGGCTTGCAGGCTTTCTGCCGTAAACAGACGCACCTTGCCTGCGTACAGAGACTCATGTCCCCACTGAGCGGTAAGGTTTTGTTCCGCTGCAGCCAAATCGCCGGCTTGGATAGCGGCCTTCAACACCTCGCCTGCCCTGTTGCGCACCAGGATAGACAGAATCCCCTTCCCGGTCGAATCAGTTCGCAACACCTGGGCAGCGGCGGAGAGGACAGCACTTGGGTCATCGACGTATTCCAGTATGTTGTGGCAAAGAACGATGTCAAACGATCCTACGGGAAACAGGTTCGCCACTTGGGCCGCGTCGCCGTGTTTTAGTGCGACCTCTCCGTCGACACCAGCTTCCTGTACCATGCGCTTCGCGCTATCCAACATCGCTGGAGCGGAATCTAGCAGCGTGACGTGTATGCCAAGACGCGCCAGGCGCACGGCGGCCGTTCCCGTGCCGCACCCGAGATCCAGAGCGCGTAGCGGCCGTGTGGTCTGTGGCAAGGGCAGAAAATCCTGCAGGTTGGCGAAAGCCAAGTCACAGCGCAAGCGGCCCTCGGGTGTCTCGAGGTAGGCGGCGTATTTGCCTGCGCCGCTCTGGAAGCGCCCGCTGTCAGCTTTGGCGGTCATCTGCATGCAATACTCAGGCGAAGTCGATCGTCGCGTCGGTCCGGGTATTGTACACGGACAACGTCGGGTGTACGTTATCTGTCAGCCTGAGGAGTCAAGGAAATCTAGTGCAGAGGTATTGGCTATGAACCGTCGAGATTTTCTCCAATCAGGGAGCATTGCGTCCGTAAGCCTCGCGTTCGCGAAGGCTGGGCGCTTGTTTTCAGAGGTCACAACGCTTGACCGTTGGCGCACATTTCAAGTGACGACCCGCGTCGAAGTTCTGAAAACTTCCGGGACGACACGTGTATGGGTGCCGGCGGCACTCATTAGTGAAACACCCTTCCAGAAGACGCTCGCGAATACCTTCAACTGCGAGGGCGGTACCGCGAAGATAGTGGAGAGCAAGACCGACGCGCTCGGAATCGTCGCTGCGGAATTTCCGGCCGGGGTAAGGCCGATCCTCACAGTGACGAGCCGGATCGCCACGAAGGATTGTGCGGTCGACCTCACCGCGCGCGGCACGACGCCCAAGGAGACCCGCGCGGAATTGGAACATTTCTTGCGGCCAACCAAGCTCCTGCCGACCGACGGTATCGTGAAAGCGACAGCGAGCGAAATCACGAAGGGCGCGAAGACGGATGTTGAGAAAGCGCGTGCGATTTACGAGTGGATTGTCGACAACACCTTTCGGAATCCGAAAACGCGCGGCTGCGGCGCCGGCGACATTCGCTTTATGCTGGAGTCCAAAGATCTGGGCGGGAAGTGCGCCGATCTAAACGCGCTGTACGTTGGGCTGGCGCGCGCGGCGGGCCTCCCCGCGCGCGACGTTTATGGCATCCGCGTCGCCAAGTCTGAAATGGGATACAAGAGCCTCGGTGCTTCGTCAGAAAAGGTGACGAAAGCGCAGCACTGCCGCGCGGAGGTTTACCTTCGTGACTACGGCTGGGTGCCCGTTGACCCCGCAGACGTTCGGAAGGTTGTCCTCGAGGAACCGCCCGGAAATCGACCGTTGGAGGACGACATGGTCAAAAAGGCCCGCGCGCGGCTATTCGGGTCCTGGGAGATGAACTGGATAGCGTACAACTTCGCGCACGACGTCGTTCTGCCCGGGTCGAACGGCGCGCCAGTCGCATTCTTCATGTATCCGCAGGCGGAAACCGCCGACGGCCGACTCGACAGCCTCGATCCCGACAACTTCAAGTATGAGATTACGTCGACGGAAACCACATCTACGAACGGCTGACGGAAACAGACGTAGAAATGCCGTTCGCTCCCTTTGATTCGAGCGGAACACCACCCTGGAAGTCTCGAATGACAAACATCTACACCGCTCCAACTATTGATGAATATCTGCGCAAGCGGCTGATGCCCGTGGAAGGCGCGATTCCGCATGTGGAAGGAATCGAGATGTGCGGCGGCTCCATTCCCGCAGGAACGGTCGGCGGCGACCTATTTGAGTACATAAACTTCCAGCAGCGTTACGACATCGACGCCCGCATTCAGCGGTCCCTGAAGCGATCGAAACAGTATTTAGAGCCGCTCCCGGCAGGCGCGATGCCGCGTAATTCGGTGGACGATCATGTCCAATGGTTGAAATCAAGGCCTGGCCACAAGCCCGAAATGGAATCCGCGTACAGAGAGGCACGAAGCTCGGAACAGGTGCGGGTCGCCGAAGACCTGCGCGAGTTGTATAGCACGGCGGGAGTTCTGTTGGTGGACGCTCAGGGACACGGAATCATTGCAGCGAAAATCGCGTCGACGGTCCATGACACGTTTCATGCCCTCATGCTCTCCGAACTCGATTATCGAGGGAAAACGACTCCCGAGTTATTCGAGAGGATCAACCTGAGGTTGGCGCAATCCGTCACCGCACGAAATGCTCTCGGAAGAAGCGAGAAGGAGAGCGCCCAGGAAATAGCGACCATGCTTTACGGCGAAGTGCACCCTTATGGCTACTTTCGATTCGTGAATTTTGGACACCCACCGCCGCTGGTCTTTTCGGCCGAATACCGCAAGTTCATGGACATTGATAAAAGCCGCATGGTGCAGTTCCTACCGCTTGGCTTGCAGATCCCCGAAGATCATCCGGATCGCAACAGGTATCTTTCACTGGAAGTCCGAGAGACGAGGGTGAACTCCTCCGATGTGGCCGAGCTCACGCTGTTGAGTCCGGGGGACATTTTCTTCCTCTATACCGACGGGGTCTACGACGGCAGCGACAAAGAAGAACGGCAGCAACTTGAAGGGTTGATGCGTGAGCGCTATCGCCAACCGGCAAAGGAAATCTGCAACGCTTTGCTGGAATATGCGGTGAAAAAAGACGAGCGTCTCCGCCAGATTGGCGAACAGGACCGTATTGACGATAAGACCGTGTTCATCATCAAGCGGGGCTGAAGAATGCCGTGACAAACGTTTTGCAGGGTGGCAGGCGTTCACCTCTAAGACCCATGATCGCCGGGCAACTCGGAATAGCGCCCTCCTCTGGCGAGTCGCTTAAACTAGCGACGGTTTCGAGTCGGTGCTCGTATCACGTCTAGGAGTTGTTGATGCCAAAGGCCGAGTACGAAGTTTTTGAAGCTCTCAATCCGTTCTTCGAAATCGTCATGGAAGGCTTACGCGGACTCGTGGATGGCGATCATTATTTCGACACGATTGCCGAAGACGCATTCTTCGAGTTTCGCTATCACTTCCCCGGTTGGCCTCTGACGATCCGCGGACGAGCCAATCTGATGGCTAGCTACTCCGGATACGGCAAAACGATCAAGCTTCACTCCGGCGACGCACTTGTTGTGCATCGCTCTCAGGATAGTAGCGTCGCGATCCTCGAATACGAAGTGCATGGAAGGATTCTCTCCAGTGGCGCGCCCTACGACAACAGGTTCATCTCGGTTGTCACAATTGAGAACAGAAAGATCGTGCGTTGGAGAGATTACATGGACTCCTTAGCAGCTTGGACGGTGTTGAATAGCCCCTAACAATCCTGAACCTCTTGCACGGTGAACTCGAAAGCTCTTTAGGAGGTCTACGCAATCGAAGCGATCACGAAGGCTTACGGCGCAACTTGGCAACGCAGTTTGGGGAGTTTTGGACGTAATTGGACGTAAAAGGCGAAACGGCTCAGAGGGAGCATCCTCTAAGCCGTTTCTTATCAACTAACTAATGGTTGCGGAGGTCAGATTTGAACTGACGACCTTCGGGTTATGAGCTTGAAGGTCACACTCTAAGTCCCATTGATTCGGTTGCCCTTATGGCAATGAGACCCCCGAAAACCTCCCTCAACGCCAAGTTTTGGACCCCAGTTGGACCCTGAAACAGGCGCGTGAATTTTGATCCCGGGACGGCCGGATTGCCGCAGTTAATCTCTCTTTCGACAAGCTACCTTGAGCTGGACTTCACAGTCGCGGCACAGACGAGAAGGATTTAACACTGTTGCGTCTGTCAATGGCTGGACACCGACCATTCCACGTCGCACATAAACATGCCTCTCGTCGCGTAAGTGCTTGTTAGTCTGCGATTCTGCACAGCTTTCTTGGAATTACAATTGCAATCCTAACTCAAAGGAAAAAGTGCAAAGGAGCGTACGATGTCGGCCGCACGAGTAATTTCAGGGCATCACGGAGGCAGCCGGAATTTCACTTCCGACGCTGCCCAATTTCTGAGCGACGAGGCGCTCGTCGCGGGCGCTAAGATGGGCCACGGAAGTTTCTTTGACGAGCTTCACGAGCGTCATCGCGAAAGGATGTTTCGCGTTGCCCGTCGCATCACTCGACAACGTGAGGATGCCCAGGATGCGGTTCAAGAAAGTTTTCTCAGTGCCTACGTCCACCTGGAGAAGTTTGACGGAAGGGCAAGGTTTTCAACATGGCTGGCCCGCATCGCGACTAATGCCGCGCTGATGAAAGTGAGGAAGAATCGCGTATCCCGCGAAATTCCGTTGGAGAACACCTCCGAAGGGCTCGACCCGTGCCCCGAACGGCAATTCAGAGATTTCTCGCCAAATCCAGAAGAGATTTGCGAAAAAGAGCAGCAGGGAGCAGCGTTGAGAGATGCGATCGCAAAGCTGCGACCAAGCCTTCGGAAGGTCGTCGAACTTCATCAGTTGCAGGAATGCTCTCTGCATGAGACCGCCAACGTGCTCGGGATCTCTCTGGCAGCAGCGAAAGGACGGCTGTTCCATGCACGGACTGCACTACGCAGGAATAAAGCCTTACTTCTGAATCATGGAGGGGCTAGACCTGATTCGCACAAGAGACTTTTCGTGCGGGACGAGTTGCACCGTTCCAATCGCTCCGTAGGGTGCGATCGCCTATGCTTCTCGAAAGCCAGGTCTCGTTAGAATCTCGCACCCACACTGGAATTGCGAATTATTGTTGGAAAACCAGCGGAGGTCCGCCGATCCATTTCCATTTCAGGCTGACATTTACTTCGACACGGTTGGCGATCTTGATGAAGGGGATGCCCTTGTTCATCCCGTAGTCCTTGCGATCGAAAGCCATTGTGCCGTCGATGCTTCCCGAGGTTGATCCCTTGCCGGTAGACGTGAGCGTGAGTTTTTCGGTTTTCGTGACGCCGCGAATGGTGAAGTCGCCTTCTAGGTCGAATGTGTTTGGGCCGGTCTGAACGACTTTCGTGGATTTGAAGGTGATGATGGGAGAGTCTTTCACGTCGAAGAAGTCCTTGCCCTTCAATTTGTTGTTTTTCAGACCGCTGCCGGTGTCCACGCTGTCAGCTTGGATTTCGATGTCCAAAACGCCGCTCCTCGCATCCGTGGAGGAAAACTTTATGGTGGCGCTCCATTTGTCGAAGGTACCTTTGATGGAAACCGAAGAGTCGACACCAAATTTGATGGTGCTTTCGGCGTGCGTGATTTCATACACCGGAACTTGGGCAGGGTTTGCCGACGGAAAAGCGCAAAACACAACCAGGCACAGAACGGCCATCGGTAACTTGGGAGTTCTCACTCTCAAGCGATTCCGCTTACTGTAGGTGCGGGACCACTTCTGTCTCGCTGCAAGCCTATCGACGTTCATAGCTCCTCTACCTCCCATTCACTCCGTTCCAGGGACCAACGGCGCCGCGTCACGCTGTGGACTGATGAGCACGTTTGACCATGGCTCGGATGTCGCGGTTCTCAAAAACCTTGGCTCCACGGTCAGTTCCTTCCACGGCGACGTCCACCATGGCACGTGCCAGGTCGTCGGCACGAATCACCTGGTTTGGAAGCAGCAACTGAAAAGCGGGGTAGATGGCGCGCAAAAGGCGATAGCTGAAATTCGGTTCCCTCCGCAGCTCCACCGGGTAGATGTATGCGGGCCGGAAGAGGTAAACGCTCGGGAACCCGGCAGCGAGCAGTGCGTTCTCGGCCTCTCCCTTGTAACGCGCGAAAGGGATTCGGCTTCGTCCTGTCGAGTCCGCGCCGCTTCCGCTCAAGAATGAGAAGGACACGTTGGGACTGCTGCCACGCAGAACTCGCGCGAACTCGATCGTGTAGTCCACGGTTATCCTGCGTAGTTCGGCGTCGGACACCGCGCCGGTATAGGCACCCAAACAAAAGACTACGGCGTCCTGACCTGAAAGCACCTGCGAGAGTGAGGAGCAGTCGGCGAAGTCACGATGCAGAACTTCTTGCAGCCTTGGATGCGAAATGTCCAGCTTCCGGCGCACGATAGCAGTGACACTTCCAACGGCGGCGTTCTGGAGTGCGTAGCGGAGCGCATATCCGCCGACCATTCCAGTCGCACCCACGAGCACAAGGCGCTTCTGACTCGTCGGTGTCATGAGAGCGCTCGCTCCTCCAACCAGTCGACGTAGAGGAGGCGCTCCGAAAAAAGCCATGCGCCGTCCAACTTGACGAACGTGTCGAGGTAACGCAGCGAGGCGAGCATCAAGCGTCGCTTTCCGCCCTCCACCGTGACGTGGTGCGCCAGGCAGTAAGCTTCTGCGGTGGCCCGGTCGGATGTGAGGGTGAAAATCGTGCTCTGTCCGACGAAGTGCGTAGTGGCGTCGTACTTGTTCAAGTCTGCGAAGACGGGAGCGAGCGCCTCGCGCGAATGCAGTTCCTGGGAGGGCGTCGGATCTTTGGCGTTCATGAACACCACGAAGTGTGTGTCCGGGGTAAAAAGAGACATCTGACTTTTCGCATCTCGACAGTCGGCGCAGTGTGCGTAGGCTTCGACGAGCTCACGGATCGCGAGGCGGTCAGCGGCTTCACTAGGAGAGATAGTAGCGTGGTTGCTCATGAACTGGTCTCCTTATTCGATTCGTTTGGCCGCGCAAGAGCGGTCACATCCGGAACAAACGACGTCGTGCGTGAGCGAGCATTACCGTAACGATGCAAGCGCAATTCCAGGGACAATGGCCGCCTGGTGTGCTAAATCGCTGCACTGTGAACACTTCCTGCCGAAAGAGATGTCCTTGTGCGTGATGTGGCGTCGTCACTGTCCATCTATTGACAGTGCCCGGGGATTAACCATAGCCCTAGATTCGGGGCTCCCTGTATTCGTATTGATGTTGGCTGCGAATCTTCACAGACGGGTGAAGGGGAGGGCCGATTGCATCCAAGACAAAGACGGCTGTTGCGGTGCCACCTGTAGGGGAGTACGCGAACGCTTGAGCTTGAAGGCGAAAAGCCGACGGGATAAGTTATTCGAACCTTTCCTAGAGAAGTAGCGTAAGGTGCTCACAATGGCCAATGAGGATGTGCAAAAGATGCTGGCGGAGCTATCAAAAGACTTACTGGAAAGCAAAGCCAGGCTTGAAGAAGCCCAGCGCGTCGCCCACGTCGGCCACTGGGAATGGGATCTCGAGACGAATGTCGTGGTCTGGTCGGACGAAACCTACCGCATCTTTGGCTTAAATCCGCAGGAACATCCTATGGACTTAGCGACTGTACGCTCGATGGTCCACCCTGAAGATCGCGAGCCTCTTTATCAGGGAGTCGACCAAGACCTCGTTGCTGGAGAACGCCCCAACGCCGAATTTCGGATCGTTCGGCCCAGCGGCGAGGTGCGAACAGTCTCTAGCCTGACGTCCGAGCGTTGGAGCTCCTTGCCGGGCGATACAAAGAGAGACGCATCCGGACGACCCTATAAACTGTTCGGCACCATTCAGGACATTACTGAGCGCAAGCGCGCCGAGGAAGCTCTGAAGCAAAGCCAGTTTTATCTCAGCGAAGGACAGCGCCTCGCTCATATGGGGAGTTGGGCTTTCAACGATTCAGGTCACTATTGGTCTGAGGAGTTGTACAGAATTTACGGCCTGGATCCTCAGAACGGAGCACCGACGGTTGAACAGTATCTGGCGCTCATCCATCCGCAAGACCGAGCGTCTATGGCTGAAACCATTAACCGCATGCAAGAGGAACACTGTGGGTTTGACCAAATAGAGCGGATCATTCGACCCGACGGGCAGTTGCGCTACGTTCGAGCCGTGGCTGTTCCCGTCGTTGAACAAGGAGTTTTCAAGGGCTTTATCGGTACGACGATGGACGTCACTGAGCAGGAGTTGCTGACGCAGGAGTTGCGCAGGGAGCAAGCATACCTTGCGGAAGCGCAAAGCCTCACTCACACTGGCAGCTGGGCGTGCAATCTGCTCACACGGGAGATATTTCATTCGTCGGACGAAAACGCGCGCCTATATGGCTTCGATCCCAGCCAAGGTGCGATTCCGTTCGACCGTTTCTACAACGCGATCCTCGCAGAAGACGAAGTGGCCTTAAGAGCAAGACTTGAGAATGCGATCCGCGAAGGCGCGGATTATGACGTCGGGTTTCGGATTCGCCGTACCGACGGCGCTCTCAGATTCCTGCGTGGCATTGGACATCACAATCCTTCTCAAGAAATTGGTGAGTACGTCGGTATCACCATGGATATAACCGAACGAAAGCGCGCCGAAGAGGAGCGGGAAAAGCTGCGGCAGTTGGAGGCCGATCTCGCACACATCAATCGCGTCAATCTGATGGGAGAACTCGCTGCCGCGTTGGCCCACGAAATCAGGCAGCCCATTGCCGCCTCCATCACCAGCGCCAACGCGTGTTTGCGATGGCTCGCGCGCGATCCACCGGACCTTGAAAGGGCGCGTGCAGCAGCAGCTAGAATCGAGCAAGACGGGAACCGCGCGGCCGACGTAATCAATCATTTGCGGTCTTTCTATAAAAAAGGCACGCCTCCCGAGCGCGAGATGGTTGACATCAAAGAGATCGTTCGAGAAATGGCCGCTCTGCTTAGAAAAGAGGCGGTCCAGCACTCTATAAAAATCCATTCCGAACTTGGTGAAAATGTGCCTAACGTTCTAGCCGACAGGGTACAGCTTCAACAGGTGTTCATGAACCTGATGTTGAACGCAATTGAAGCGATGAAAGACACGGGAGGGAAGTTGACGATTAGTTCTCGATCGACTCCCCAAGGTCAGGTCACGGTCTCCATCGGAGACACCGGCGTCGGATTGCCGGCGGAAAATACTGAGCGGATTTTTGACGCCTTCCATACCACGAAGCCACAGGGCACCGGGATGGGCTTAGCCATAACCCGATCGATCGTCGAGGCTCACGGTGGCCGAGTGTGGGGGACTGCCAATCAGGATGCAGGTGCGACTTTTCATTTCACTCTTCCCGCAAAAGCCGAGGCAGATGCATGAAATCTGCGTCCGTTCCGACGGTTTTTATCATCGATGACGACCGCGGCATGCGTCAAGCGATCCACGATCTTGTCGAGTCAGTTGGGCTTCGCGCTGAGTCCTTTGCGACTGGTGAGGAGTTTCTCGGCACGAGACACACCGGCCGCCCGAGCTGTTTAGTTCTCGATGTAAGACTGCCTCAGATGAGTGGACTCGACTTTCAGCGCCAGTTGGCCGAGACTGGCATGCAAATCCCCATCATCTTCGTCACGGCGCACGGAGACATTCCCATGTCTGTCAGGGCCTTAAAGTCGGGTGCCGTAGAATTTCTGACAAAACCGTTCAGGGACCAGGATCTGCTGGACGCAATTCAGCAGGCGCTCGAGCGTGACCGCATCGCGCAAGAACAACAGGCCGAGATCCACGATCTGCAGGAGCGCTATCGCGGTTTGACTACGCGAGAGCAGGAGGTATTGAACCTGGTGGTCTCCGGAATGCTGAATAAGCAGATTGCCTCTGAAATTGGAGTCAGCGAGGCCACAGTAAAAGTCCACCGAGGCAACGTCATGCACAAGATGCGGGCTGCGTCGGTAGTTGACTTGGTGCGCATGGCCGACAAGCTCAAGCTCCCGCCTCGAAAATAGCCCGTCCTGATCTAGAGCCCGTCCGGCTATTCCTGCGCCTTCGCTTGTAGTTGACTACCACCAAAGTGGTAGTGCGCACGACTAAGAGCCAATTGCGCACTCGTTGCGAATACGGTTAGGCTTCGCGCATGAGCAGCGACCAAAGCTCAAGACTCATAGCCATCGTCGACGACGACCAGTCAGTTCAGTGTGCCTTGCAAGATTTGATCGAATCGGAGGGTTTATCCACGCTCTGTTTCGGCTCCGCGGAACAATTCCTGGATTCCGGCGCCCAACACACAGCAGGCTGCCTGATCGCTGACATTCGGATGCCGGGAATGTCCGGCATTGAACTGCAAGCCAAGCTCAAGGCGGACCGATGCCGCATACCGATCATTTTCATTACAGCCCATGGCGACGCCAAGATGCGGATCCAAGCCATGCGCGACGGGGCAGTTGAGTTCTTGACGAAACCATTCGACAACGCAGTCTTACTCGAAACCGTTCATGCCGCCGTCGAGGACTACGCGAAGGCGCTTGGGCTTTGGAACTCAAATCAATGACAGTTGCCGATCAAGACCGTCACGTCCGCAGATTCGAGCAGATCATAGGCAACAGCCCGGCTCTGAGGGTTGTTCTAGAGCAAGCCGAGAGGGTTGCGGCGACGGACTCGACTGTGCTCATCCAGGGAGAGACAGGCACTGGCAAGGAACTCATCGCTCGCGCGGTCCACAATGCCAGCCCCCGCAGCGGGCACGCTTTGATCAAGCTGAACTGTGCCGCCATTCCCTTCGACTTGCTCGAAAGTGAGCTCTTTGGCCATGAGCGGGGCGCCTTCACCGGAGCGATAGCGCAGAAAATCGGCCGCTTCGAATTGGCCGATAAAGGAACCCTTTTTCTTGATGAAGTCGGCGACATACCACTTGCTTTGCAGCCCAAGCTGCTGCGTGTTCTGCAGGAACAGGAATTTGAGCGTCTCGGAAGTGGCCGCACCCACCGCGTTGACGTGCGGCTGGTCGCGGCCACTCACCGGGACCTAGAACAAATGACGAAGCGTAATCAATTTCGTAGCGACCTGTACTATCGCCTGAACGTATTTCCGATCACGCTGCCGCCCCTGCGTGAGCGACGCCAGGACATCCGTCCTCTGCTGGAGCATTACGTCGAAATGTTTTCCTGCCGAATGGGTAAGGGCATAGACAATATTCCCGATGAATTCGTTAACGCTTGCGAGTCGCATTCCTGGCCGGGAAACATTAGAGAGCTCCAAAACGTGATCGAACGCGCGGTCATACTTTCCAATGACGGCTTGCTACCCAATCTTCTACGCCCGACTCGGTGCGACTCGGTTGTTGCGTTTCCTGCGAGCCGAACGCTTAGGGAGTCGGAGCGCCTTTTGATTTTGGGAGCATTAGAAGCCACGGGATGGCTCGTCGGCGGACCGTATGGTGCAGCAGCACGCTTAGGGATGAAGCGCACAACGCTAATCGCCAGGATGAAGAAGCACGGAATTCTGCGGCCCCCGGACGAGATTCGGGATCAAGCCGTCCTTGATGATTCTTCATCCCGCTCCCTGTAGGTGCTTCCTGAGCGTGTTTGATCACCGGTTGATACTGCGCGCTGCTCGCGAGAACAGATCGACAAATTCTGTAATTCATGCCCTGCATCTACTTTTTCTTCTTCCGTTGACCCGCTGGCTGATCGAACGACAGCGCTCTCATCGCCGATGGATCGAAAGCAAGTGCCGTACCAGACGCATGGCCACACTGTTCGCTTCCATCTCGTTGGAATGGGCGATGAGCAGCTTCGCGCGGCCAACGATCACTTGAGCTCAAGTGTCAGGTTCATGCCATTGTCTCCGTATGGTCACGCTTGGAGTTGGAACGTAGATGGATCAGCGCAGATATCAACTGTGATTTGCGGCTGCGAATTACATGGCAGAGGGATTGCAAGAACCAGCACAGAGACATGCGTACGCTACCTCATCGTTGGCATCCGGATTCTTTCTCTCTCAACGGGAAATCCAACTCATTCTTGCCAGGGCTCAGGAGCCACACCGCACTTGGTACGGACTAGCGGCGGAAACCGGGCTCCGAGCTGGCGAGCTGTGCGGACTAACGGTCGATGACATAGACATAGAGCGTGGAATGCTTCAAGTGCGGCAGAGCGCGTGGCGCGGAAAACTAGGCGATCCGGAGACAGACGACTCTATTCGGGTTGTTGAGCTCTCGCCTCAAGCATGTGCCCACTTGAAAACGTTCTTGAAGTCTGGCATCCGAACGAGCGTCGGCTCCTCTCGCCACATGCAATGGAACGCCGTGGGACCAGAACCTGTTGCTTAAGCGAAGGTTCAGACCATTGCTTCGGTCACTAGGTATTCAGGCGCCCCGCGGCAATGGCTTCCACGCCTTCCGTCACGCGAATGCAACTCTGATGAGCAGTTTCGGGGCATCGCAGAAATTGCGACAGCAGAGACTCGGTCACGCAGACGGATCGCCGGTCACTGAGACTATCTATACTCACGTGATTAGCGAGGATGGAAAGAGGATCGCGGCGCAACTTGGCAACGCGGTTTGGGGAGTTTTGGACCCAGTTGGACCCTGAAAGAAAACGGCTCAGGAGTGGAGCCTCCTAAGCCGTTGTATCTTAACTAACAATTGGTTGCGGGGGTCAGATTTGAACTGACGACCTTCGGGTTATGAGCCCGACGAGCTACCAGGCTGCTCCACCCCGCACAATCACTATAGCGGACGAGCGCGCTTCCGTCAAACCGCGGACAAGCTCCGGGAAAGTTGGCGTCCTGCTTTCGCCTGGCAGGCGAGAAGAAACTACCACTCGTTGTAAGGAGTTTGATTAAAGGGGGAAACTCGGGCGGAATTTGAGTGTACGTCAACGATGCCCGAACTCGTTTGTTCCGGGCTCAGCACGACGCTATCGTATTGCAGCACCCAATCCTTTGCCCGCGTCATCGGATCAGTCGGAATGGATCGCAGATAGCCGGCCTGCACAAGATCTTCAAGAGATTGCGGCGCCGCCTGCTTGTCGAGAGTGTAATTGTCGATCGAGGTGCGTATGGTCTGGAGGTTATGCTGGAGGACCGCTTCGTTGGCCTTCTGCACCGATTTGTCGTAACGTCCCACCGCCATGCCGATAAGGATGAGAATGATCGCTATCACGATCATCAACTCGATCAGCGTAAACCCGGCTTCGCGCACCACGCCCCCGCGTTTTCCCAACGTTAGGCTGCCCCTCCAAGTTCGCAACATCATTTCCATTTCGAATCCTCGTTCGAACTACCAATCCGAATACTTGGTCCCATCCAGCGCCGTACCCGTCGATTTCGAGTACACGTCGAACACGTTTTTGCCGCCCCAGCTTGTCGAATCCGGATCGTCCTGAACGGCTCGCAGCCCCCATTCGGCCCGCCCGGTCATGGGGTCCACCGGAATTTTCCGCAGAAAGCGAATCTTCCGGTCGCTGCTGGCGCCGAGCTGCACGCCCTTCACCAGCGTTTCCAGGTCCGGCGGGTACCCTTCGCTTCCGATTTCCACGCGGATCTGATTCCGGTCGGCCGCGTCTTTGTAGCGGTCGACCGCGTCTCGCATCTCGCGTAAATCGCGGTGAAGCTCAGCCTCTCTCTGCCGTACAATGCTGTATTTTGCAATGGGCAATGCTGCGGAAGAGAGAACCATCAGGATGGCGCAGGCGATGATCAACTCCAGAAGCGTCATCCCCGTCTCGAAAGGCAGCTGCCTCCGAGGAACTTGTCTCCCAACTCGCCCGTGGTATGAAGTGTCGCGCAACATCATTCGCACAATCTGCTCACTGCTGGACTTGCACCGTCGCTTCGCTGGTGGCCAGCGGGATCAGCTTTTGCTGCGAATCCTTCGCGTTCACCTGCACGATCGACAAGTTCGATGCGCCGGGCGCCACCCCCTTGACGACGATTCCCAGCAGCGTTCCGCTCCCGCTCACTCCCGGGGTGTTGGGCTTGCGCGTCGCGGAAATTATCGCCTGCCCTTTTTCCTTGAAAGGCTGCCACACGATGGCGATTTCCTGCGTGCCCCCGGAGAGGAATCCGCCGTGCTGCACTTCCTCTACGCTGATGACCGCGGGGTTGTACTGCAACAGGAGCGGGATGGAGAAAAGATCGTTCACATTGTCAACCACCACCCCAATCGTGGCCGTCTGCCCGGCCTTCAATGCTAAGCTCTGCGGTTCGAATCGAATCTTGGCCTCGGCAGTTCCCGGGGCTGTCCCAGCCGCGGGCGTCGCGGCCTCTGGCGCGGGTGTTGGCGTCGGCGCGCCCACGTTTTGATTGGCCGCCGGCGCTTGCGGGGGCTTCGCCGTCGGAGGAGGCTGCAGCACCGGTGCGCGAACCTCGCTCTCCCGCTTCACTTGCACGTTCGTCTCGGAACCCGAATACATGGGGCGCAGATTGGCCTTCGTCCATTCCGGAATCCGCACAATCCGCGGCGTCAGCACGATCAGCACTTCGTCTTCCTGCTTGTCCGTTTTGTTATGCGAGAAGAGATAGCTCAACAGCGGCAGCTTTGCGAGGCCCGGCCAGCCTTCCAAGGTTTTGCTCTCGGTCCGCTGCACCAAGCCGCCCACAATATTGACCTCGCCTTCCTTCAAACGGATATCATCTTCGATGACGCGCTGGCTGATGACGGGCTGCGTAATGCCCCCGATACTCACGTCGCTGGTATGCGCGGAAACTTCCACCTTCAATTTCAGGCTGACGTCGCGGTTGGGATGCACTCGAGGCGTCAGATCGATGTTCACGCCCACATCCAGGTAGGTGAACTGCGTATTCACCAGGGGACTTAAGCCCGCGGTTCCTCCCGCGATTCCGATGCCGGACGAAAAACTGCCCGTGGCAATCGGTATGCGGTCGCCGATCCGCAGTTTGGCGGTTTGGCCGTCCACGGAGCGTACTTCCGGATTCTGGATGATCTTCGTGTTCGTATCCGTCAGGACGGCATTGGCCGTCAAGCTCGGCAGGGTCACGGAGTAAGAGCCTCCATTCAGATGGCGCAGCTGGTTCAGCGTAATCGAGGCAGTATTGTTTTGCCCGGAATTGTTATTGGAATTGTTTGTGGTGGCGTTCGGATTGATGGCAATGGAAGCCGTTTGCCCCGGGAGGATACCCAGATCCCGCAGGCGGTCGGTGCGCGCCTCCAGCACTTCGACCTGTACGACCACCTCCGGCTTGGCCTTGTCGATGTCACGAATCAACTTCTCAGCCAGGAGCAGTTTGTCCGGCGTGTCCCGGATGATGATGGCGTTCTGCGAGTTGAGCTGTTGGAGGCGCTTCAGGTCCAGCAATTGCCGCAGTCCGGTCACAATTTCCGTTAAGTCCTGCGGTTGCACGGTGTTTGAAACGTAAAACGTCCTGACCACTTGCTCTTCATAATCCCGCCGTTTCTGCGGCTGGTCCGGAATTACAAAAACGATGTTTTCCGTCACCGGCTTCACGAAGGACTTGCTCTCCAGCGACACGATTTCCAGCGCCTGCTCCAGTGTCACATTGTTCAATTCCACCGTGATGCGCCGGGCCGGAAAGTCCGGGTCGTAGATCATCGTTAGCCCCGCGAGTTTTCCCACCGTGTCAAAGACCTTCTTCGCGTCTTCGGACATCTTCAGATTAATGGGGGCCCGCGAGAGCGGCTTGATTTCCGGCGGCATGGCCGCCAGCGTCACCTCGTTCGGATCGGAAGGCGGTTCGGCCGCCGCGTCGGCCGCGCGGTTTTTCTCCGCGATCATTTCGACCGTCCTGCGAAGCTCCTGGTCCGCCACCGGGCTCGAGGGATCGATCGCCTGCGCGCGCTGGAATTCGGATGCCGCGCCTTGCAGGTCGCCTTGTTTCCGCAATTCCACGCCGTGCTTCACGTGCAGTTCGCTTGCTTCGAAGCGCACGCGGTCCAGCTTGATCTTATATTCCGAGTTGTAAGGGTTAGCTTTGGCGGCTTTTTGGTAGAAGACGAACGCGGCATCGTAATCCTGAATCGTCTCCGCTTTCTTGCCCTGGTTGAAGTCGGGTTGGCCCTTCGGGCAGCCTGCTGCGAGCAGTCCGAAACTAACACATAAGAATAGGCTTCCCCACCGGCTCATGCGCTCTCCGAGGCTTCTACACAAATCTGAAGCAGTCTAACATTCGCGTTAGAGGCGGGGCAAGGATGATGGGGTTGGCCGTCCCCCATCAAATAACCCTCTCCCGTGTCGAGAGTGACAAGATTTCATACTACAGTTATGATGGAAAGTTGTGGCCAAACCTGCGAAAAAAACAGAGAAGTCCGCCAAGTCCGGCGAACACATCGTGGCCCAGAACCGCGCCGCCTCCTATAACTACCATATTCTTGAGAAACATGAGGCCGGCCTGGTCCTTCACGGAACGGAGGTCAAGGCCCTCCGCGAGGGCAAAGCCAACATCCGCGATGCCTACGTCGACTTCAAACCCACCGGCGCGTGGCTTGTTAACGCACACATTGCACAGTACTTACCGGGTGGCCCCTGGAACCACGAGCCCCTAGGCTCGCGAAAACTCCTCCTTCACCGGCGGGAAATCGACAAACTCTCCGGACGCACCGAATCAAAGGGTCTGACCGTCATCCCCTTGAAAATTTACTTTCGCAACGGCATCGCCAAGGTCGAAATCGCCCTGGCGCAGGGCAAGAAGTCCTGGGACCGCCGCCAGGACGAACGCACCAAGGAAGCTCGCAGGGAAGTCCAACAATCCATGTACAACAATCGGAGGCGATAACGCACCATGCAGATCACGCTCGCAACCCAGCCCTTTGATGCGCTCGAAACCGAGGCGTTGGTTTCGTATGTATTTGAAGAAACGGACCCCGTTCAGGGCCGCATCACGGAGATCGACCAGGCCGCCGCAGGCCTGCTTCGCAAACTCGCGAAGAGTGGCGAACTGACCGGCAAGACATTGGAGTTTACTTTGGTCCACGCGCCCGCTGGCCACAAGGCCGCGCGCTTGCTCCTCGTGGGAGCAGGGAAGCGCGAGCAATGGAATAGCGCCACGCTCCGCAAGATTGCCGGCTCTGCCTTGCGTTATCTAAAAGTGCGCTCCGTCAAGAATTTCGGTTTCCTCGTTCGCGAGGGCCACGGCACTGAGGAGTCCGCCCAGGCCATCGCCGAAGGCGCGCTCGCCGCCAATTTCGAAACAGACAAGTACAAGACCGACAAGAAAAACGACAAGAACATCGAAACCGTCCTGCTCGCTGGCTTCTCCGACGCCGAGCGCACAGCGGGAGAAAAAGGCCTTTCGAAAGGCCGTATCATCGCCGATGCGCAAAACTTCGCCCGCGATCTCGTCAACGAGCCTTCCAACAAACTCACCCCGCGCATCCTCGCCGAAAAAGCCGAAGCCATGGCCAAGGAAGCCGGCCTCGCCGTCGAAATCCTCGATGAAAAGAAAATCGCCGACCTCAAAATGGGCGCTTTGCTGAGCGTTGCTCAAGGCGGGCCGGAACCGCCCCGCGTCATGGTCGTCACCTACATGCCCGCGAATCCCAGGCCCGGCGCTCCCGTGATCGGTCTCGTCGGCAAAGCCGTCACCTTCGACACCGGCGGCATCTCCATCAAACCCGCCGACGGCATGGAAAAAATGAAGTACGACATGGCTGGCGGCGCCACCATGCTCGGCGTCATGCGCGCTCTCGCTGCTCTCAAGCCCAGCGTCAAAGTGATCTGTGTCGTGCCGTCTACCGAAAACATGCCCGGCGGCAAAGCGCAAAAGCCGGGCGACATCCAGACCGCCATGTCCGGCAAGACCATCGAAGTGCTCAACACCGACGCCGAAGGCCGCCTCATCCTTGCCGATGGCGTCCATTACGCCAAGCAGCTCGGCGCCACGCATCTCGTCGACGCCGCCACGCTTACCGGCGCCATCGTTGTTGCCCTCGCGAATATCAACGTCGGCGTCTTCGGCTCCGACCAGGCCTTCACCGACAAACTCCTCGCCAGCGCGAAAGCCGTCGGCGAAAAAATGTGGCAAATGCCCATCGACGACGACTACCGCGAATTCATCAAGGGCACCGTCGCCGACATCCAGAACATCGGCAGCGGCAAAGGGGGCGGCGCCATCACCGGCGCCATGTTCATCAAGGAATTCACCGGCGACACGCCCTGGATTCACCTCGACATCGCCGGCACCGCCTGGAACGACGACGCCAAACCCTGGCTCGCCAAAGGCCCCACCGCCGTAGCCCTCCGCACCCTCGTCCATCTAGTCTTGTCGTATTAAGTTTTTTTCTTGTAGGGGCGCCCGCCGCGGCGGGCTGCGTCCCTACTCGGCAAGATCTTTACATCTTCTCCGGCGCTTCAATCCCCAGCAATCCCAGCGCCCGCACCAACTGTGCCTCCACGAGCTCCGTCAACCGCAACAGAAACGCCCGCTTCTGCTCATCCGCTTCCGACAAAATATGGTGCTTGTGATAAAAATTATTAAACGCTTGCGCCAATTGAAACGCATACTTCGCCACAAACGCCGGCTCCTGCGTCGCAATCGCCGCGTCCACCGCGAAGTCGAGCGATCCCGCCGCGACCAGCAGTTCCCAAAACAAATTTCCTTCTGCACCTGAAAGGAATCCCCCAACGGATTCCTTCGTCACCTCGACGCTGGTCGCCTCCGCGTCCGCACCCTTCCGCCGAATCCCGCGTATCCGTACCACCGCGTATTGGCAATACGGCCCCGTCTCGCCCTCAAAGCTCAGCGCATCCTCGAAGTCAAACGCGATAATCGCGTTGCGCGTAAACTTCAGTAGAAAAAACCGCAGCGCCCCGACCGCGATCGCATGCGCCGTCAATTCTTGTTGCTCTGCCTTCATGTCCGCATGACGCTGCGCTACCTCGCTAAGTGCCGCGGCTTCGAGCCGGTCGATCAAATCGTCTGCCTTCACGCCCAGGCCTTTACGTCCGCTGACTTCTACATACGGCTTCTTGGCCTCGTCCGCCGACAACTTGTATCCCATCTCTGCCGCACAGCGCGGAGTAAGCACCAACCTCTCGTACCATAAATGAATTGAATTCTCCGCCGCCTCGGCATGGCCCAACCCGCGCAAGCCCTGCGCCACAACCTCCTGTACGTAGGCCTGCCGCGTATCAATCACGTTATAGACCCTCTTTGCAGGCGCCCCGAAATGGGGTGCCTTGGCATCGCCTGCGCCGCTCGTCGTCGCCCAAACCTCTTCTCCAGCGGGTGCATTCGGCCACTTCCTATAATGAAAGTCTTTCCCCAGCAGCCCGAACTTCCATAGCTGGTACGCAATATCCTTTCCGACGTAAGTCACCGTCCCATTCGACCGCACAATGATCTTGTCCTGCGAATTCTCCTCCTCATTCTTCTCCGTGTCCGGCGCCTGCCCCGACCCGGTCGGGGCGCTCTCTGTGTTCTCTGCATTAATTCTTTGTTTTTCTTCCTCTTTCCACGGCAAAATCCAGCAACCAGCCATCTTCCCGCTGGCCGCCAGTTGAATCGCCCCCGACTTCTTCAGCATCTCAAACGCCGCATCCCAGAATTTCAGGTGCAGAATCTCGCTCTCCCGCGCCAGCAACTCATACCCGATATCCAGCCGCGCCATCGTCCGCAGGTGGCACCCGACAATCGCATCCGCCACCACTTGCGCCACCTCGGCATCCTCGCCCGTGCCTTCCTCGATCGCCTTCAGCGTCTCCCCCCGCAGTTTCGCGGCCCGCTCTTTGTCCTCCGCGAGAAACTGCGTTGCTTTGGCATACAAATCCCAGCAGTGATAATCGAACTTCGGTTCCATCGCCATCATCTTCACGCTGACGGGTGTCCGCTGCTCCATGTGCAGGAACCCGATCACCACATCCGCCACTTGTACGCCGGTATTGTCGATATAGTTTTGAATCTGCACCCGATTCCCCGCATGCCGCAGAATCCGGACCATCGTGTCGCCCAGCACCGCGTTCCGCACATGTCCGATGTGCGCCGCTTTGTTCGGATTGATGCTGGTGTGTTCGACGATGGTTTTTCTGTTCTTCTCAGCGTCCTCTGCGTGTCTGCGTTGAGCTCTCTTTCCGCTCTCCTCGCTGTTTTCCTCTATTACTCCGCCCCAAAACGCCGCCCGCTCGAAATACGCATTCAAATACCCGCCGCCAGCCACTTCCACGCGAGCAATCCCCGCAATCCCGCCCAACCCATTCGCAATTTCCTGAGCGATCTGCCGCGGCGCCCGCTTCAGCCGCTTCGCCAATTCAAAACACACCGGCGAAGCCGCCTCCCCCATTTCGATCTTTGCCGGCCGTTCCAGCGCAATCGTCAGCTCCACGCCATATTTTTCGCGGATATGCCTCGCCAGCGCCTCTCGCAATCGGTTCGTTAGTTCTTGATACACGTGTCCTCAGCGGGCCTAAACATGCAA
>Ga0207133_1023_pt1 | contig 28754 bp, 32 predicted proteins | sample Alteio_BWMinHeat_11_FD_153537 | JGI IMG/M metagenome (GOLD analysis project Ga0207133, IMG submission 153537) | Enriched cells from forest soil in Barre Woods Harvard Forest LTER site, Petersham, Massachusetts, United States -... | ecosystem: Environmental > Terrestrial > Soil > Temperate forest >... | reverse complement strand
ACGGGAACAAAAGCCGGGAAATGAAGCTGCTGATCTATTCGCATTACTTCGCACCGAGCATCGGAGGCGTCGAAAGCATGGTGAACTCGCTCGCGGGAGGTCTGGCGGAATTGCGCAAGCTGGGCGGCACGCCCGAGTTCGAAGTGTGTGTGGTCACACAGACGCCTGCGGGGGAGTTCGAAGATGGGTCGCTGTCATTTTCGGTTGTCCGTCGACCGAAAATGACGCAGCTCTACCGGCTGATTCGCTGGTGCGATGTAATCCACATAGCGGGTCCAGCGCTGCCGCCGCTTGCACTCACCAAGATCGCGCGCAAGCCTATTGTGATCGAGCATCATGGATACCAGGCGATTTGCCTAAACGGCGTATTGCTAGAGCAGCCGGATAGGTCGCTTTGCCCCGGACATTTTCAAGCTGGCCACTACTTGAAATGCCTGCGCTGCCACGCGCAAGAAGGAACCTGGCTGAAAAGTTACGCGCGCCTGGCATTGATGATGCCACGCATTTGGCTGACACGGGGAGCAGCGGCGAATATTGCGATAACGCAACACGTCAAGGAACGCCACGCACTGCCGAATTCGACGGTCATATACTATGGCATCGATGGCGCCCGAACGAGGGATGCTGGCCCACGTCCAAACACGGAAACCGCGAAGTTCTTGCGTTTCGCGTTCGTGGGTCGATTCGTTCCCGAAAAAGGGATTCCGGTGTTATTGGAAGCCGCGCGGATTTTGCGGGATGAAGGGCGAGAATTCGAGGTCTTGCTAATTGGAGATGGACCGGAGCGCGAGTCTCTGGAAGCGCAAATTGTCAGGGATCGTCTCGAGCGTAATGTACGCATCACGGGGTTCTTGCGGGGCGCGGAGCTGGCCGCGGCGCTCGAGGAAGTTCCAGTGGTGGTGATGCCTTCTGTGTGGGAAGAGGCGGCTGGCCTTTCGGCGATTGAGCACATGATGCGTGGGCGGTTGGTAATTGCATCCAGAATTGGGGGCCTCGGTGAAGTCGTTGGCGATGCGGGTCTCACGTGTCCCGCGGGCGACTCCGAAGCGCTTGCGGGAGGCATGAGGCAGGCTCTGGAAGATAGGGGGATTGTTGACGCTTTGGGGAAAAAAGCTGCGGAGCGCGCGCGTCAATACTTCGCGCGGCGGCGTATGATAGACGAACACGCGGGCCTCTATCGGAAAGTACTCTTGAGTGGGAAAGCATGATTTTGCCGTTTGCGGTGCCGCTTTATTTGCAAAGATGCTGCGGCCGGCCAATTTGCGCGTTTCCCTGTGAAGAGAGGCGACCGAGCAATCGCGTGCTTCTGTCCGCGGTGAGCCAATGAAGCCTTTAGCGCCAACTCTCCCGGCTCAGCTTCGCCGCGGCCCCCTGGTTGTTGCGGCTTTTTTCCTTTTGGCTTTGCTGGCGGCGTACCTGGCTTCCAAATTCATTCTTTCCGGCGATACCACCAGCTTACTCCTTGTCAGTCTGTTTCTTATCTTCGCAGTCGTCGTCGTTGTAATGTTGAATGACTGGCGAACTGGACTGTATTTCTTTCTTGTCTGGCTGCTATTTGAAGATTTCGCCCGCAAGTACCTCGGCAACAACATGGCGATTTATTTCGGCAAGGATATCCTAGCCGCCATAGTGTATTTGTCCTTTATTGCATCTTATCGCCGCAAACAAGCACACAGCTTTCGGCCTCCCTTTCTTATACCGCTTCTTTTGTTCGTATGGTTTGGAATAGTGCAGGTCTTCAACCCTTCCTCGTCGAGCCTTGTCTACGGCGTCCTGGGATTGAAACTCTATTTTTATTACGTGCCGCTGATTTTTGTGGGTTATGCCCTGCTGGAAAGCGAAGCCGATCTCCGGCGGTTCTTTTCAGTGACCCTCGTGCTGGTGGTGGTCATCGTTTCTCTGGGCATCGCACAATCTATCCTCGGGCACACCTTCTTGAATCCCGCGAGGCCTGCGGACGACATTCGCGAGCTCAGTCAACTCTATCGGGCCGCGCCCATCTCCGGTTTAATTGCTTACCGTCCAGATTCCGTTTTCGTGAGTGCCGGCCGGTTCGCGAATTTTCTTGTGCTCTCGTGGCTGTTGGCTTTCGGTTTCAGCGGATACCTTCTGTATCGGCATCGAGGCGGGCGAAAGCTTGCATTCGTTTCGCTTACGGCGACTTTTGCCGGAGTAGCGCTTTGCGCTTCCCGAGGGGTACTCGTCTGGGTTGCGCTTAGTGCCGTGGTCGGCGCCGTTGCTTTTCTCTGGGGATCGCCCTGGCGAAATCAAGCGATCACGCGGATTCTGCGGACTCTGCAGCGAGCTGCGCTGGGCGGCTGCCTGGCCCTGGTTGTTCTGATGCTCATCTACCCCGAAGCTCTGCTTTCCCGCGTGGCAATTTACACGGAGACGCTGTCACCAACCAGCAGTGCGAGCGAGTTGATTTATAGAGCGCGGGATTATCCGTTTGAGAATCTATTGAAGGCTTTTCAATACGACCGCTGGCCCTATGGCTTTGGGATTGGAACAGCCTCCTTGGGAGTGCAATACGTCAGCCGGATTATGCACGTGCCGCCCATGGGAGTTGGCGTGGAGAATGGCTACGGCGCGTTGATTGTGGAAATGGGCATCGGCGGTTTGGTTCTGTGGCTCGTGATGAGCTTTGCGATTATCTTCACGGCGTGGAAAGAAGTTCGCAAGCTCAGAGGTTCGCCCTGGTTTCCGCTGGGCTTTATGATCTTTTGGTACGCGCTGTTGTTGCTGGTGCCCATGATGTATTCCAGCCTTGCGTCGTATCAAGACTTCGTTTTGAATGCCTATCTGTGGCTTCTTCTCGGGATTCTGTTTCGTCTCCCGACCATGGCCTCTTCGGCTCGATTTGCACCTCCTGTTTCTTCCGGCGAGCTCCCGCAGCGCTGGAGCCGCTAACTTGCGCCTCGCTGTCGTTTCGCCCTTCCTGGATCGGAAGCATGGCACGGAACGCGTCATCCTGGAACAACTGGAAAGATTTGCAGCAGATCCCAACGTCGAGATTCATATCTATACGCAGCGACTTGAGGATCTGGCAGGAGTTGTGCCGTACGAGGGTTCCGCAAAAGAGAACTCGCCTTCACGCATCTATTTGCATCGAATCCCCGCCCTTGGCGGCCCGCATCTCTTGGCTTATGTGTGGTGGTTCATTACCAATCAGCTGTATCGTTGGGCCGACGCGCACTTTCGGGGACTCACCTATGACCTTGTCTATTCGCCTGGAATCAACTGCTGGGACGCGGACGCTATTGCCATACACATCGTGTTTCATGAGTTCTACCGGAGAGTTGGCGCTCGGCTGAAACTGCGCGATTCACCGCTCAGTTCGTGGCCGCGACGCATCCACCGGCGCCTTTACTACCGGCTCATCATGTTGCTCGAGCGCCGCATCTACACGCGGCCCAACCTCCATTTAGCAGCTGTCTCACAGCTCGTCGCCCGCCACATCGCGGAATTTTTTGGACGCTCGGACGTGTGCGCTATTCCCAACGCCGTGGATGCGGCGCAGTTTTCCCCGGAAATTCGACTCCAGCGCCGGGCCAGCGCGCGGGAGCATCTGGGGCTATCCGCAGACATTTTCGCGTTTCTTCTTGTCGGCAATGATTGGGGAAAAAAAGGGCTGGGCACTCTTCTGCGTTCGATGGCCGATTGCCATGAATTGCCCTTCCGTCTGTTGGTCACGGGAACCGATGATCGCAACTCGTTCCTGCCGTTGATAAACCGGCTGGGGTTGCAGGACCGAGTGCAGTTTTCCGCTAGCAGCGGCGACGTGATGCAATTTTACGCTGCGGCAGACGTGTATACCGGGCCTTCGTTAGAAGACTCTTTCGCCCTTCCTCCTCTCGAGGCCATGGCCTGCGGGCTCCCGGTCATCACCAGCGTCAACAACGGCGGCTCACAGATAATCACCGAGGGGGCAGACGGCTTCGTTCTTAGTGATCCAAGCGATAGCGCCGCGCTGACACGGCTCTTGCGTCGGCTGTACGAGCAGCCTGAGCTTCGCCGCCGCATCGGCGAAAACGCCGCCCGCACAGCGGAGCAGTACACCTGGGACCGCAATGCCGGGGAAACCTGGAATTTCTTGATGTCAGCGTTGAAAAGCAAACAACAACGTCTCAGAGTCCGATCGAGCCTAAGCTAACAATAGATTAATCCTTTGATTTTATCGCCGCGATTTGACGGCTCTTCGCGTGTCTTCCAAGGTCTTGGTCAAAGTTTCCTTCGGAATGCTGGTCACGAAGGGTCCAATAAGCCAACCGAGGCCGACGGGAATGTCGCGAGTTAGCGAAGCGACTTCGCTTTGCACGTAGACGCCTCCGTCCCGCTCTTCCATCCTCCACCACGTCTCCATACGCCATAGAAAACCGCCGTCGTCACCAGGGGTTTTCTCGCGCTCATCGCTTTTTCCGGCATCCTCAACTTCCGCGATGCGAACGGCCGAGCTGCGGCTGTGTGCGCTCACGGGAGAATCGCGGAAATAGTGAATGTCATGCTCGGTGTCCATCACCACGGTGATGATTTTGTGCCGGCGGAAGCGCAGGAATACACGGAAGCGGTCGCCATCACGGGATTCGATTTTTGACCGCTCCACATCCGGGGCGTAATAGACGGAATGATGGTCATAATCCTCGAGCACTGACAAAACATCGTTCAATTTCGCGCCGCTCAGAAAAATTATTCCCACCCAATGGTGGATCAGGGCTCCCGGTGTTTCAATTTTTTGGCCATTTTCTTTGGCTTCGATTTTTTCAATTTTCGCCCCGCCGTGTTTCAGCTCGGAGTAGGCTGCACCGCGTTCATTCTCCGGAAGAGCATCGATCCACAACAAGCTGTTTCCGCGATGCAGCTCCGCTTCGTTCCGCATCTCGGTCAACTGGACGTAGTGGTCGAATGCTGCATCTGTTTTCTCCTTCAGTTTCACGGGGGACGGCTCGGAGGTATTTGCAGCCCGAGTCACGGCAGGCTGTCCAATGAGAAGCACTAGCAGGAGAAAACCTCCCGCAGCGAGTCTGTCGGAAAAATCAGTCAACTGACGCATAAACCGGTCATGGTGCAAGACAAGGCGCGGACCCAAGCCCTTCATTTGTCGCGCTTCGGCAAATTTCTGCAGGCGCGCGTGAGTAGTGGATGCAAGCGCGGTGCCGCCCCACGAGTGAATTGTTTCACATTTTCGAGTGGCTGATTGGGCGCAGATTTACACTGCTGCAGGCGGGAACTTGCCTTGACGACGGAGGGGGTGCGGCAAGACTAGCGGGTTGGGTAGCTCGCACACGACCCCTTGCGGAGCCGCTGTCCCCGCGCGGCCCCCAACCCGTTCCTCAGAGACTAAAGATGTCTCTGTGGGGACTCAATGGGCCGCAGGAGCCACAGAACAGGGTACATAGGTCGTAGTACTAGTGCGCTACCTCTTGGGAACGCTTAATCTCACGTAAGTAGCTGTAAATAAAAAGATTAATGAAACACAGACTTTTGCGGATGGGACTATTCGCCTACCCAGGGCCATTGACGCCGCTCAGGAAGCCTCCAAGATGCCCCGTGATAGTGATGAGCAGAACCCCTGCAGCCTCGAGCGCAAGCAAATAGGAAGGCAGGCCTGCCTCCGGCTTGGATGCGTTCCGGTAATGCAGCCAGCCCACGAGCCACATCAGCAGGCTGGAAATCCATGCGAACACCAGGTGCATGAGCAGTATGCCTTTAAGATGTTCGCCTTCCAGCGCAATTCGCCAAGCCAGGATTCCGGTTGCGAGTGTCGGAAGAGTCGCGACGGCGGCAGCCAGCAAGTTGTAATAGGCTGCCGTCGCCAGCGATTTCTTTCCACTCCACCGTGCCGCGAAGTCGAACGCGGCTCCCATAATGAAGAGTGCGATCGGGAAGTGGATGAGCACCACGTGCTGGGCGTGCTTGGCGAAAAGAACCGTTTTGATGTCGAACGGGTTCAAGGCATCCTCGCGCTTACTGCACTACTACTTTGCCCGTCATCTTCGGATGGATCGCGCAAAAGTAGGGGTACTCGCCCGCCTTGGTGAAGGTGAACGAAAACTTTTCGTCTGTGTCCATGACCTTGGACTTGAATGACTTATCGTTGCTTACGACGTTGTGGGGAATATCGTCGTGATTGACCCAAGTTACTGTCGTGCCGGCGGCGACGGTCAGCGTCGCCGGGCTGAAGCTGAAGTTGTCAATTTTGACCTCCGCTGCCGCCGTCTGTGCCGGTTGCGCGCTGACCGATGCGCCCGCCCGGAGGGTGTTGGGTTTGGGCGCCGACAGCGCGCTGCCGGCCACTGCTGCAATCACGACGCTGAGAATGAGTAGACTATTTTTCATTTTCTTTTTCCTTTTTTCCGACACCCGTAGCGTTGCGAAGACTCGCTCCGCCCGGGTTTGATTTTCGATTACGCCAGGTTTGAATCCACCACGGCCAGGGCATGCGTACCCTGCACGTAGTTCACGTCGGTGATTCCCAGGACCCCGCGCAACTGCTCCGCGGGAACCTTCATGGGTCCCGGTGAATCGGCTGTACCGGGCGCGGGTTGCGGGAAGGCGGTCGAAGCCGCGGTGTGAAATGTCACGTTGCCTTCCACCTTTTGCATCGTCTGGTGAATGTGCCCGTTGAGCACGGTGATGGAACCGAATTTCTTCAGATAGGAGAGCGCTTGGGCGCTGTCCTCTGTTCCCCAGCCCCACTGCGGATAAACCGACCACAGCGGAACGTGCGCGAACACCACGATGGGCGTGCTCGCTTTCAGGTGCTTCACATCTTTTTCCAGCCATTCCAGTTGATCGTGACCCAGACTGCCGAGGCCGCCGGCTTTGAGGTTCAGTACGTTCACCAGACCGACGAAGTGCACGCCCTTTTTATCGAAACTGTACCAGCCTTGTCCCGGAGAGTTCTTGGCATAGCGTTCCAGGAATTGTTTGCCGTCATCGTTCAGCACGTCATGTTCGCCGGGGACAAAGAAAACATCCTTGGCGCTGGCGCCCTTTAGAATCTGGTCAACCGTGTCGAACTCCTGAGGCTTCGAGAGATGGCTAATGTCTCCGGTATGGAGCATGAATTCCGGGGCGGTGGAGAGAGCGTTGATCTTGTCGACGGCCGCTTTCAACGTCGCGGCTACGTCTGGATTGGCGGGTTTGTTGAAGCCCATGTGGCTGTCGCTGATCTGCACGAAGCTCAGAGCGCCCTTGATCGCTTCCGGATTCATTTCCGAGAGGCGGCTCATGCTGTAGGACTTCAGGACACCGCCCTGCATAACGCAGAAGGCGCCGGTTCCCGCCCAGGCCATGCACTTCAAGAATCCGCGGCGGTCGACTCCATCATGGTTATGGTCGTGCAAAATCTCGTCTTTCCCTTTCATCTTCTTATCCACTTTGCTTTCCTCCGTGTCAGCATTCGTGCTTTGTTTCCTGTAGATCTCTCGTCTGGACATCGTCCCGTAAAAAAGGGGAGAGCGGCGCGGGTTGAGAGAGACCAGGGATGCCCGCGCCGCTGTGGGACGTGCTTCATTCGAGTAGACTGGCCCGCCCGGCCGCTTATTCCCGCGCCGGATGCTTACTGGGTGATTTTTTATTCGTCTCATCTAAGGGGTATTGGGAATAGAATTGGCCGGAGGGCGGTCTCTAGGGATGAGTGTCTCTTACCAGGGGATAGGTTTGGACGTGCTGGATCCGCAGGAGCGCGAGCGCTTCGAGCTGCTCGTACTCCCTCATTTAGATGCCGCATTTAACCTGGCTCGCTGGCTTTTGCGTAGCCGGGAAGATGCGCAGGACGTGGCACAGGAGGCGATGCTTCGCGCTTACCGTTTTTTTGGAGGATTTCACGGCGGCGATGCGCGGGCTTGGCTCCTACAGATCGTTCGAAACACTTCCTACACCTGGCTGGAGAAGAAGCGACCCTTGGAACTGAATACTGAATTCGACGAAGATCTACACTTGCAGCCCGGGCCCAACCCGGAATCTCTGGCCATCGCCGGCGACAACCGCGAACGGCTGAAGAACGCGCTTGAGACTTTGCCGCCGAGGTTCCGCGAGGTGCTGGTGCTCCGGGAGTTGGAGGGGTGCTCCTACAAGGAGATCGCCACCATCACATCGATCCCCGTCGGCACGGTGATGTCCGCGCTTTCGCGGGCTCGCCGCCGCTTGCAGCAGGCGCTGACGCAACCCGCTCCGCAGGAGACCGCCCATGAGCTGTGAGCAGACGCCAACAGTTCTCCACGGCTATCTCGACGGCGAGCTGGATGCAGCGGGAGCGGCCGAATTCGAGCATCACCTTGAAATGTGCTCCGAATGCCTAAAGGCGCTCGAGGCGCAGGAATCGCTGCGCTCCTCGATCCAGCGCGCGCAACTTTACGAGCGAGCACCCGTTTCGCTACGGCGCAAAGTCAGCGCTGCTCTTCCAGCTGCCCGTGCTACAGGATTCAGTCTAAGCGGGATGTGGATGCGTTGGCTTGCCGCTGCAGCTGCAATTCTGCTGGTGGCCTCCGTCGGCTGGCGCGTGTTGCCAGGCTTGCGCGGAACTGACAATTTCGAGGCAGCGGCGGCGATCGATGCGCACCTGCGTTCGCTGCAGGCGGGACATCTCGTTGACGTCGCTTCCACCGATCAGCACACAGTGAAGCCTTGGTTCGATGGAAAGATTGATTTTGCGCCGCCGGTCCATGACTTTGCGGAAGACGGGTTTCCTCTGCAGGGCGGCCGGCTTGACGTTCTCCGCGGCCGAAGCGTCGCGGCGCTCGTTTACGGACGCCGCAAGCACATTGTGAACGTATTCGTTTGGCCCACCGCGGAAAGGGACCATGCGGCTCGCTCCGGCTCCCAACTGGGTTATCAGTGGGTGGAATGGCGTAAAGGGGGGATGGAGTTCTGCGCCGTCTCCGATACCTCCGCCGCGGACCTCGAGGAACTCCAGCGGCTCATCTCGCCGTAGCGTTGCGCGTCGCGAGGCAATCTCTTATTACTGTTTGGGTTTGCTGGTTTTGGAAGCTTTCGGCATCTCCTTCGCATAGATGAGTTGGAGCGTGATCTCCTTCTTTTGTCCTCTGCCGAGGGCCACGTTTTTCTGCCATTCCGAGAAAATTCCCTTTGACGATGCCCGCATGTCGTAGTTGTCGGCGCGAAGTTTGGTGATCGTGAAGCGCCCCTTCGAATTCGTGAACGTGGCATGAGGCGCGTTTCCCCCGGCGGATTGATACGATACGCTGGCGTGCGGCACGGGCTTGTCATCGGGGCCCAGCACTACACCGGTCAACGTGGACGTTCCTTTTTGCTGCGGCGCCGCTGGCACGCTACCAGCGGCCATTAGAGCCACCGAGAAAACCGTGATAAGAATGATTGCACGTCTCATACTCGCTCCCTCCGAACTTCCTGGGAGCCAGTGTAGACCCGCTCAACAGCGAATTATACGGGGGCAAAGGGCATGTGCCCCAGCCGGAACCTGCCTGACCGTACAGGCGGCTGACCAGCGCCACGACCGCGACGATCACGAGCGCCGCCGTCCCGATTACAGATAAAATGTATTTTGTGAGAATGGCTAGAGCAACCCTATTCGTCTGTCTATTCTTTCGGCTTCTCGCCGCGGCTCCGCTGTTCGCACAGTCTTCGGACGGTGCTTCGCCGGCGGGAAAAACCGGGACACCTTATGCTCCGCGAAACACCTGGGGCATTTTCGGTGAATTTTCCCCCGATTCCAGCCATATCTTTCTCGGGGTTGCGGAGCAGCGACGTCTGCTCATGTTTGGGGGAGAATATGCGCATCGATTCCATGCCGGCCGTCTTGTTGTGATGGATTTCCTGGTGCAGGCGAGGCCCGTCATCCTGGAAAGCGACCCCGCCCTGGTGGGGTTTCGGAACCTTGCCACTGGACAAATTGAATTTCCCATCCCGCCGCATCGCGTGCAGATTATCGACCGCACCCGCTTTTTTGTGGGTCCTGGTAACGTCGTGGTTCCTTTTTATATCCGTCAGTGGACCTACGCCGGCGGCCTGAATCCGCTGGGGCTAAAAATAAATTTCCGCACGCGGCACCGGGTGCAGCCGGTCGTGACGTCGGCAGCAGGCTTCGTCATTTCCCGGCGGGACATTCCCATCGATCATGCGGCCGCTTTCAATTTCAGCTTCGAACTGGGCGGCGGACTGGAGTGGTTTTTCCAGACTCGCCGCTCCTTTCGCCTCGATTACCGCGTTCATCACATCTCCAACGCCAACACCGGCACGCACAATCCCGGCATCGACTCCGGCCTGTTCCAGCTCACCTATTCCTTCGGGAAGTGAACCATAGTTCGGTAGCACGCGAGTCGGATTCTGAGAGTTTTCGCTGGCCGTGCATGGTCTGCCTCTTCTATGAAATACTGGGAGGCCAACATTTTGTTTCTGGAGTTCCGATGCCACGCTACTTGACCCAGCACACGCTCGCCTGCCTCACGCGGCAGGGCGCCGAGACGCTCGCCGTGCGCATGCGCTCGGGCGGCGACGCCCACGCCGAGCGAGTCCTCGTCAATATGGTCGAAGGAAAAATGTTTGTTGAATTCCGCGCTGAGTCTCGCGAAGCATTGGAAGCTTGGCTGAAGAATGAAGGCATGCACTTCGATTGGCTCGTACGCGTCGAGTGGGAGCTCCAGGCAGACCGGCTCCAACCAGCCACCTAGGCTTCCGTAACTGTATGTGAGTAAATAATTTATCGCTGGCCACGAGAGCCTGCGAGTCACAATTGAATGTCTATAAAAAAGAGGGTGATTTCCGCCCTGGACTGCGCTACCCTATCCAAATCACAGTTGAAGAAAGGGAAACTCCATGTCTGATTACGCGCACCCCGAAGTTCTTGTCTCCACCGAATGGACTGCTGCCCACGCCAAGGACCACGGTATCCGCGTCGTGGAAGTGGACGTTGACACCACAGGCTACGACCAAGGTCACATCGAAGGCGCCGTCGCTTGGAATTGGCAAACAGAATTGCAGGACGCCCTTCGCCGCGATCTTGCTCAACCCCGTGCGTTCGAGGAACTCCTCGGCAAGGCCGGCATCTCGCCGGACACCACCGTGGTTCTCTACGGTGACAACAACAACTGGTTCGCGGCCTGGGCTTTCTGGCAACTGAAGTATTACGGCCATGAAAGAGTGCTCATCATGAACGGCGGCCGCAAAAAGTGGCTGGAAGAAAAGCGGCCCCTCACGACGGACGTTCCGAAATATGCGGTGGCGTCGTACAAAGTGACATCGACTAACGCCGCGATTCGCGCCAAGCGGGATGACATTTTCGCCGCCCTGGACAAGAAATCTCCCGCCCAGCTCGTCGATGTCCGCTCGGTCGATGAGTTCACCGGGAAAATCATCGCACCGCCGGGAATGACAGAAACCGCGCAGCGCGCGGGCCACATCCCCGGCGCCGCAAACATCCCCTGGGCGCAGGCCGTCAACGAGGACGGCACGTTCAAATCCGCCGACGCGCTGAAACAGCTTTACAGTTCTAAGGGTATTACCGGCGATAGAGAGGTCATTGCGTATTGCCGGATCGGCGAGCGCAGTTCGCACACCTGGTTCGTGCTGAGGTATCTGCTGGGCATCAAGAACGTGCGAAATTACGACGGCTCGTGGACCGAATGGGGCAACCTGATCGGCGCTCCCATCGAGAAAGAAGTTTCCGTTGCGGCATCGAAGTAGCGAAAAGCCTGAAACAGTTCATTCCCCCTCATAAAAGACGAAGAGGCGCTGAACATCGCGCCTCTTTTTCTTTTGCGCTCCCTAGTGCAACTTGAAACTCACGCAATGAGTCGACCGGATGAGGAGAAGATGGTGTTATTCGACAAACGGATAACCGCGAGGCAAACCACTGTTTACTCTCCGTTCGCTCCATCTTGACGGCAGCGCCTTTTGAAACTTACGCTGAATAGATAGAAAGGAAGTGAACGCCCGCATGAGTCTCTCTCCAGGCCAGACCGGGGAAACGCGTCAGTGCGTTCACTGCGGGAAGCCGATCAGCATTCGACTGCGGCAATGCCCGTTCTGCCGCGAAGCAAATCCGGAAATTCCACGGCCTCGTCCTATGCGTGGGCTGGAAGGGCAGCATCAAATCCGCCGCGGGCTGCTCTATATGCTTCTTGCCGGGGTTATTTATTACTTTTCCGGGGGCTACAGCACCTTCACCCTTCCAATCACCGTCAGCTCTCCCGTGAACAGCTACCTGACGCCCCTGCTCTTCCTGGGTGGGTTGGGCCTCACCCTCTATGGCGTCTACCTGCGCTATAAGTCTTAGCGCCGTTCCAACTATCTGCGCCAAAAATTGCAATGGGGACTCGATCCCATAGTGTCGGTTCGCCGTTTCGGAGAAGCTTGCCCCAACAAGTTGGAACGACACCAGTGGCGCAGCGGCTTCTTCTAATCGGCCAGCGCTAATTTTTCCAGGTAAGTGTTATACGCAGCCTTAACTTTGGCCGCATCCGGCGCCTTGTTTTTGTATTCGACTATCGGTGTAATGAACTGGTCCATGGCCTTGTCAATTTCTTCGAAGACTTTGCGATTGGTCTTGGATAGCGCGGTATCACCGCCATAATCCTCCGCCTTGTCCCACAACCTTTCGAGGACGCGGCCAAGTTCGGCCGCCGTCGCGGTATCGTTTTTCTGGATCGCTGCGAAAATCATCTGAGCCAGAGCGCGGTAAGGACCCATCTTGGTGTCATCCACACCCGCCGTCTGCGGCGAGCGCTTCGCCGCCCCCTGCGGCGGGGCGGATGCTAGCGAGGAGGCCGCCAGGAAAACGCCAACGCAAATAGCGAAGAGGAACCCTCTGCAAATGTGCTTTGAGTTTTTCACGATTTTCCCTTTCCTTACTGAATTTTGTAGGCCCCAAGTCAATCTCGTCTAGTGCGGCCGGTCGCGCGAGGGCCGGCTCACCCTTCCTGAGCATTAAAAATTTAAAATCGTCTTGCGTAGCAAACTTTTACCACGCTTCGAATCCCATGTCAGCCTTCCGATAAGCGCGATGTAATCAAAAAGGCATGCGCACGGGCGATCTTGGAACTTCGCTCGCCGCGAAAAAACACTTCCTCTCTCACCTAAGGCCGCCCTGGCCGGAAGGACAGTGTTACGCATTGGGGGAGTACCGTCCCTCCCGCTTCTCGAAAGCTTTCCTCCCGCGTGGCCTACTGGTGGACACGTTATCGCGAGGCCCGCCTCGGGGTGTTGCCTGCGCGGTCAACCGAAAGCGTCACCCTGGGGCGAATTGCGATTCACAACGCCGCAGGGTGGATGAAGGGGCAAAAAATGAAAAAATTCAGTTTGCTTGTTTTAGCTGTTGCTTTGGTTATTTTCTTCGTAGCTGGCCAAGCCGTTGCGCAGGGTCCCCAGGGTGCGGGCGCCTCAGTAGCAGCGGGATCCGCGCCATCGAGCAGTTCTAATTCCTCTCATTCTCTGAACCCAATTAAATGGGTGAAGAAAAGCCACAAACCGGCGGAAGATCCCGCGGCAAAAGACGAGCAGGGCAAGAAATTGAACGATAAACTTCAGTCGCAAGGACTTCTGCCCGCGAACACCGACCTCAAGACCGCTTGCGGCAATTTCAAGACGCAAGAAAATTGCGTTGCCGCCCTACACGTCAGCCACAACCTCGGCGTGGACTTTAACTGCCTAAAATCAGACCTGACTGGCGTGCAGACCAGCGCCGACATGTCCGGATGCAAGGGAACCGCAGGCACTAAGGCGATGAGCTTGTCGAGCGCGATACACGCGATCAAGCCCGAAGCCAACGCGAAAGCCGAAGCCAAGAACGCCGAGAAGCAAGCTCACGACGATTTGACGGCAGCCGGCGCATAAATCGCTGCCATTTGCAGGTGAACATTCAGAGCCACAGGGGCGAGCGCAGCAATCCCTTGCAGCGCACGCCCTTTCCCCTTTGAATCAAGCTGGGAAAGCCTCTTTTGAGAGCAGAATCGCACGCGTAAAAATGCGGCGGGATGGTTACTGTCTGTCCTTTCGCTGGACTTCTGACCAGTAGTTTTCCGCAATTCTTTTGCGCTACTCTGACACCGAGAACGGGACCCGAATCCTGGCCACGGGAGAGTAAACGTGTTCTGCGATCGCTGCGGATTAAACTTCTTGCCGAAGCAGTCGATTTGCACGCGCTGCAAATCGATCCCTACTCGCTATTGGTTTCAGCTCATGGGCCTGATCACCCTGTTTGCGGCGATCGCCTGCAACTCCCTTGTCGGCCTGTATCTATTGCCACGGCTTATGGACAGCCACCATCCGAGGCTGCTCTTTCGCGGGTGGCTCTGGTTCGATGAAAAGGCCGCGTTGTACGGCTGGGTGCCGCTAGCGCTCGGTCTGCTGGCTTGGGATTATCTCGTCTGGAAGGAAGCCCGGCCCAAGGTCAAGGGCTGGATAACCCGCAAACTTCTTACGGTATCCCTGGCGGCCGGGATCGCGCCGATTCTCCCCTGGTGGATTCCTGCGGGACAGCCCCCCGGTGAATTTCTCTCCATGATCGGCAGGCATGCCGGTTTGCCGGCGCTACTGGCCTGGGCCGTTGTGGTGGTCGTCACTATCCTGGTTTGCATTGATCCGGGCTCGCGCGACTACCTGCTCGGCCACGGCAAGATGCTCAATCTGGTCAGCCTGGGATTGCTGTTGCTCGTGTTTACACTGACCGTCGTCGGCTGGTCGATTACTTACACCTATTGAAGTCTCTCCCCGCCCGCGTCGTCGTTCCCCTTCACTGGGCGAGTTTTTTTCCTCGAAGCGGCAATCAGTGTTTCGCATGCAACCAGACAAGCACGGCGAAAATGTCTGTAGATTTTGTCGTGAACGTCCTCGGCGTGAAGCAGCGTGGCCGTGCCATTCAGAAGCACGACGATGGCGAGAGCGAGTGGCATGTGGTCGCTCCGCTTCCCTCCCAACTCAAGGGCCAGCCGCACTTTCAGTAGTTCAAAGGAAGGCATGGGCTCCTTACGCGCAAAAGCTGTCGCCCAATCCTCAGAGATAAGCTGGAACTCGTGAGGATGCGCCTCGAAAAAATCAAGTGCCTTCCGGCAAGCTTCCACGGTGGAGCGGGAAGACTTGATGGAGGAATAAAGATTGCGGCGCGCACGCTCTCGAAGCAGCCGCAGCAGGTCGTCCTTGTCGCGGAAGCGCTCGTAGAGCGTCGGGGTTGTTGTTCCCGCGGCCTGCGCGACGGCGCGCATCGTGACGCCCTGCCCGCCATTCCTGCGCCACAAACCGTACGCCGCCTCCAAAATGCGCCCTTCCAACTGCGCGTCCGCTTTGCGTGGCACTGAGCCCTCCCGGGTCTACCGACAACGTGAATTATATCCTTTACAACGTAAAAGTAACAGTGTATAAATAATGCGCTTCTAGAAACCTGCCTGCCGCAGGTGAGACGGTTCCCCGTCAATTCACATTCAGGAAGTCCAGGAGAACAGAAAAGAATCATGTTTCGTTTTGAATACTCTGTGCAAACCAAGGCGAGCCGCCAGCAGGCTTGGGAGGTTTTCTCTGATTGCCGCCGCTGGAATCATTTCGCCAACATTTACGGGCGAATCCGCTGGTATGAAGGCCGGGCCTGGGAGCCCGGAAGCCGTCTAGAGATCGAGATCTTGCGCCCCGTGCGCACCATGGTGCGCCACGTGATTACCAGTTGCGTCCCCGCGAACCGCGTCGGCTGGATCGACCACTCCCTGCAGGTCTCCATCGCGCAATGGGTCAGCTTCGAGGAGCGACCCGGCGGAGAGACCCGCGTGCGCACCTGGGGAGACATCATTCATCCGGGAGTGGAGATCGCAGGTCTCACCATGGAAAACATCGTCGGGAGTTTCACCGAGACCTGGTACGAGAATTACCGCAATACTTGCGACAAGGTCGCCGAAGCCGCGCAGGCAGGACTGCCTTACAGGCGGATTCTGGGGCCCGCTACTTATTCACTCGGCTGGTAGAAATCTGCGTGCTAGATGCGCACCTGCATGACTCTTACGAGGGTCTGCTGGATTTTCTGTAGCTCCTGCTCCCGCGCGTGTTCTTCTTTTGTGCGGTCGTTCAGGGCTTCCTTCAATAAGATCAAGTTCCGCCGGAATTCCATCTGGGCCAAAACCAGCCGGCTGAGCGCTTTCAACGCTTCCTTCTGTTCGGCCGTGAATTCCCGCGGCGTGCGGTCCACAACGCACAAAGTACCGAGCGCGTAGCCTTCATCCGTGATCAGCGGCGCTCCCGCATAAAACCGCACACGCGGCTCGGAAATGACCAGAGGATTGTCTCGAAACCTCTCGTCCTCAAGCGTATCCGGCACCACGAAGACATCCGGCTGTTGAATCGCCACGGAGCAAAACGCCAGATCGCGCGGTGTCTCCGAAATCGTGACGCCGATTTTTGATTTGAACCATTGCCGGTCTTCGTCGATCAGGGAAATCAGCGCGATCGGCGTCTTACAGATAAACGACGCCAGCGCGGTCAGATCATCGAATGCTTTTTCCGGATCCGTGTCGAGAATGGCGTATCTTTCGAGCGCGGCGACTCGCTCCGCATCGCTTGTTTGCATCGGCTTCGGCGCGGTCATCGTTCACCTCCCGCTGTCTGCCGGCGTGCCTTCAGACTGGGCTTCCAATCAGGAATCATACTCTACTTGAAGGGGCTGGGAGCACTTTCCTTTCTGCTCTGTCTGTCACCCCGGCCCGGCAATCGTATTGTTAGCTAGAAGTTGTTCAGAAACGGCTGATCGGTTTAAAGGCGAGCCGCAAATTCCCGTGCGTGCCCCGGCTAAAATACATTTCATCCGCGATATCGAAACGCACGCCCACGGGAACAAGCTTTCCCTTCGAAATTGACCGGATATGCAACGCCGCGTCCCGAAAACGGTCACTCCTCGTGGATTCACACAAAATGAGAAATCCAGTTAAGTCTGTATTATCAATACCTTACGGTCACGTCCTGCATGGCGCTCGGCATGCCATCCTTCCGCACGACATGAGCAGCACTACGCTATTCCTTGAACCTCATAAGGCTTCAGCATTACTGGCGGAGGCGCGGCTTGGCGACCGCGAGGCATTTGCGGACTTGGTCATGCCCTATGCGCCGCGTCTGTATCGCCGCGCGCTGCGGTTGACGGGGAATCCTTCCGACGCCGAAGACGCCCGGCAGGAAGCGTTGATGAAGGCTTTCACGCGCCTCGATCAATTCTCCGGCAATCAGAATGAGTTCCAGAACGACTTGAACGCCTGGGTTACGCGCATCACCACCAACGCTTCCATCGACTTGCTTCGCCAGCGGCGCGACTCCAAACATGTTCCGCTTGAGACCAGCGATCCGGAATCCCGGGAGAACTTTGCCGAACAGCTCCCCGCCCGCGGTGAAAATCCCGAGGAAGGCTATGCGCGGCGCGAAATGCGCTCTCTCCTCACGCGTGCGATCACCCAGCTGCCTTCCGACCTCCGGCAGGTTTGTCTCTTGCGCGACGTCCTACAGTATTCCACACAGGAAGTTGCCGAGCGCCTGGGGATTTCCAGCGTCGCTGTCCGGCTGCGGCTCTTCCGCGCCCATCGCCGTCTGCATGACGAGCTCCGCAACGTGTTGCGTCGCAACCATCGAAAGACCGCCTCGTGCGTGTCGGCCGTCAGACCCGCACCTCGCCCCGCGGTCAAGAAATTCGTTCCGCTCTCCGCCATGCCCGAATGCGCCTGCGGCGACTGACACGCCCTCCGCCACTGTTTATTTTCCGCTAATCTCACCCCGGCCCGAAGGATCGCTGCCCAGTAGCTTCTCCCGCGTAGAAACGCATTAGACAACAGCGTCGTTCGCGGGCCTCGAGCGGCGTCTCCGTTCGGGGTACGATTCATTCCAACGAAAATCAAACCGAAGGAGCGATCGCCATGCGAACGATGTTTGCGGCGTATTTGATGATAGGGGCAGCGGTTTTTCTGGCCGCTGCGCAGCAGAAAAGCGGCATAAGCGAGGACGAAGGGCGAATCCTGGCGCTGGAAAACGCCTGGAATCACGCCGAACAAAACAAGGATATCGCGGCGCTCGACCAGCTTCTCTCCGGTACGATGACGTATATCGATTACGACGGTTCGCTCCAGAGCAAGGCGGAGTTCCTCTCCACCGCCAAAAGTGAATCGCTGCACCCCGAACAAATTGTGAACGAGGAAATGACGGCACATGTCTACGCCAACGCAGCCGTCGTTACGGGAATCTATCGCGAAAAAGGAATCTCCAAAGGGAGGCCCTACCTCCGGCGCGGACGCTTCACCGATACTTGGGTGAAGGAAAAAGGCACCTGGGAGTGTGTCGCGAGCCAATCCACTCTGATCAGCAAGTAACCCGGCCGTAACGTGTCGCTAAGCCCTAGTTCGCGCGGCGTTCCCTTCTCACTTTGTCTAACGGTCGTTCAAACATCCTGTGCCGCGGGAAAACCGGCTACCTGGAGGCGCGCCGCTCCAGTAGGTAGGCGATCGCCGCGAATAGCGCAAAGTAGAAAATAAAATTCACGGCAATCGATACGTCTAAAAATCCGCCAATCAACGATGCGAGCGACTTCGGCCGGTTCGGAAAAATGTGCGAGGCAACTCCCATCCCCGGTGAAATAAGGTAGAGCAGAAAATTCGGCAGTTCCTGTCCAAAGCCTACCGCGAAACCCAAAGCGAGAAACCCGACCGGCAGGCCCACTACCGCCGGCAAAAGCACGCGAACCAGAACGCGTCGCCACATTGCACTAGTTTCTATCAAATCCAATTAAATCGGCCACGGCGCTTCATCCAAGGTTCCATCTGGCTACGGGGCTTTCCACAGCGTGCTGTTTCCCGGGTCTCGCAGTTGAATCGAGGCGCCAGGCGTTTTCTTTACCGTGTCGGTGACAACTGGCTGGACTCCGTTCTTCGTTACTTTCCGCGTTTCCTCGACCGCGTTGCCCAGGATCGTCGTGAATCCTTTCTTGTCCTTCAGCCAGAAAACAGAAGTCTCGTCGTCGGCCGTCAATAGCGCGCGCACTTGATGATCCGCGCTGTGCAGCACCAGCTCTGGATTTTCCGTCACTCCCAGGAGCGCCCGCTGATTCTGATCCTTGTCGAACAAAATAATTTTCGGCCCTTCCGCCTCGCTTACCACAATTTGCGCCTCGGACTTGTAATTCGCATCGTAAAACGAGAGATAGGACACGCCGTTCTTCGTGCCGAGCTCCGCGAGGGTCTTGCCGTCGTCATCCACCACCGTGAATTTCCGCGCGCGCACCGCTCCGGCCTGGAAGAGCGACGGGTGAATCAGGAACCAGATCTCGACGCCAAGCAATATCGCCGCGATGGCCACCAGCCAGCGCAGAGTCTTGACCCAGTCTTCCACCTGCTGGATTCGTCCTTTCAGATCGGTAGCTTGCAAGTCCGTCGCCATGGCAACGCCTCCTGCTCAAGCAATTTTTCGCGCAAAATGTGGTTTCTTCCTGTCGTGGCCCACAGTATATGCAATCCACAGCGACTTGCCTGTTTTTTCCGGCGCTCCGGAATTGTCCTCCTATGCGAAGATAGTGCGGACGTTTCCCATTCAGGGGCAGAACATGAAAACCTTGCGGACCATCTCCTTCCTCGCACTCGCCGCGGCGTTCGTTTGCGGTTATCTTTTTTTCTTTCCACACGCCGCGCTTACGCGGCAAGCCGCCCCGGCGCAATCTCCCACCATCGAGGAATACCAGCCGAAATCCACGCTGGTCGTCAAGGAACACAAAATCGAGCGCGCGAAATTTCCATTCATTGACATTCACAGTCACCATTGGGACGTCACGCCGGAATACGTGGATAAGCTCGTAAAGGAAATGGACTCCATCAATCTGCAAGTCCTCGTCAATTTAAGCGGCGGCACCGGCGACCACTTGAAACACCTCATCCAGGTTATGAAAGGACGCTACCCCGACCGCTTCGTCGTTTTCGCGAACATGAGTTTCGACGACCTGAACACACCGGGCTTCGGCAAGCGCCAGGCGGCGCGGCTCGAGCAGGACGTCAAAAACGGAGCGCAGGGCCTGAAAATCTTCAAGAATTTCGGCATGGACCTGAAATACGCGAACGGCGAGCGCGTCCATGTGGACGATCCGGAATTCGATCCCGTCTTTGAAAAATGCGCCGAGTTGAAAATCCCCGTGCTGATTCACGTGGCGGAGCCTTCAGCTTTTTTCGATCCCTGGGACAAATACAACGAACGCTGGCTTGAGCTGAAGGAATTTCCCCAGCGTGCGCGGCCGCCCTCGAGGTATCCGCCGTTTGAAACGCTGATAGCGGAACGCAATCATTTGTTCGCCAAACATCCAAGAACGAATTTCATTGCCGCGCACCTCGCGTTTCACGGCAACGATCTCGAGCGCCTGGGAAAACTGTTCGATGCCAATCCGAACGTGAACGTGGACATCGCCGCGGTTCTCGCGGAGCTCGGCCGCCAGCCTTATTCCGCTCACGATTTCTTGGTTAAATATCAGGACCGCGTGCTGATGGGCAAAGACATCTACGATGCGAACGAATACAAATGGTATTTTCGCTCACTTGAAACGCGCGACGAGTATTTCGAGTATTACCGCAAGCGTCACGCCTTCTGGCGCATCTACGGCTTCCAGGTTCCCGACGAAGTCCTGAAAAAGGTCTACTACAAGAACGCATTGAAACTCGTGCCCGGGATCAGCGCGAAGGCATTTCCGGAGTAGTCAAAGCGGAGCCCGGCTATTTCTTTTCGCCCGCCTTGACGAGCAGCAGGATAATCAGGCCGGTGACTGTCGCCACCCCGAGTAGACTGAAGATCTTGCGCGCATCCTGCCACAGCTCGGGAGCCTTGACCCAGTCTAGGATGTACGCGCTGACGAACAGCGCGGCCATCACAACGGCGATTACGCCGATGAGAACAAGAAACGTCCGAGCCATGCGTCAGAACTTACGCTGGCAGGGAGACGAAGACAAGCAAAAATTCATCACCGACGACCATGCCAATGATGCCTGACCGGCGTTGGATTGAACTCGACGCTTTTTCCCGGCGTGCACTCGCGCATGACCAGAGCTGTTCCTCACACCACAACGAGACGATAAGAAGCTACATATCCCAAATCCCCCGTAAATTTGAACTCATTCGCGAGGTTGTATAGCCACCTGTACGGAAGGCCGGTGATGGCTTTGCGACAGGACGGCGCGAAGCGCGATCAGCTCAGTCACACTTGAGGGATGAGGCGTCAGTTCCATTATGTGATGCTGGGCATCACTGTGTTTTCGCTGCTGCTCGCTCCATCGGCGTGCGCGCAAGGAAAAATCTCGATGGGGCTGCGTCCCCTCAGCATGCGCGAGGGGCGAGCGATTGTGCGCGAAACTTCCTGGGTCGAGACCAGCGAGGGACGCACCGCAGACTGCTCGCATCTGGTGCACGATTTGTACCTGCAGGCAGGGTATCCCTATCCTTACGCCAGTTCGCGCGATCTTTATTTGGGCACGGAAAATTTTATTCGCGTGCGCTCGCCGCAGCCAGGCGATTTGGTCGTGTGGCGGGGCCACGTCGGCATTGTTTTGGATCCACGGGAGCATTCCTTTTTTAGTTCGGTGAACTCGGGGCCTCGGACGGAATTCTATAATTCGGCGTATTGGCGCGCGCGCGGGACGGCGAGGTTCTACCGTTATTTGACCGACAGCCCATCGAAGTCGGAATCGGGGACAACTGAAACGGCCAGCCGCAGCCCGGAGCAGGCGCCGGCTGCTCCTGAAGAAAGAGGACGCGGCGTAATTTACGGACCGACACTGGAAGCGGTGAAAACGCCGTCCACAAAAGTGCCCGCTGCGACTGCCCCGGGTGAAGCGAGTGTCGCGAGCGGAAAAAGAGCAGCGAGTACACACCAAATAGTGCTGCGCATTTCCGGGAAGCAGCCAGCGGCAGAGGACGTAGCGCAAGGACTCGCCGAAGCGAATCATGACGCGGGCGAAATCCTGCGAGCGGGGAATCTCGGGCAGCTTGCGCGTCCTGTGATTATCTATGATGAGTTGCGAGTGACCGACGTCGCGATCAAAGGCAAGCACGGCAACGCACGCGTTGAAATCGATTGCATCGCCCGGCTGGCGGGCGAGCGGACGGAATCTCAAAGAGACGGAGAGCAGCTTGGGCTTGAACTCCAGCGCACGAAAAAAGGCTGGGTGATGAATCCGGCGAATGAAAATACCTATGTGCCTCGCGATGCGGCGTTGCGCATCCTGGCGGCGCGTCTCGCTTCGCTCACTCAGCGCGACGACGCAACTGTGGCGAAGGAACGCGAGCAGGCCGAGATTATCCACTTGCTGAATCTCCTGGTAGCAGAAAACTAATTTTCCTTACGATCGCGATCCTACTCTTCGTGATCGAGGGGTTTCCCGTCCGGTCCTACCTGCACTTCGGATTTCTTTCCGTTGGTTTCAACCTTAGCCTCGTAGGCGACGAGCTTGCCTTTCTTGGTGATCGATTCGACCTCGAGGATCCGGCCCTTACCCGCCTTGACCTGCAATCCAGCTTTCACGTCAGGGGAAAGAGAATCGAGCGAAACTTGCTCCTCGACCTCGGCGATCGTACCGTCGGCGGCGATAAGAACGTCCTTGCTATGGCCATTGACCGTTATTTCCGCTTCATAGAAGGTCTGGCCCTTTTCTTTTTCGGTGGAAAATCCGCGAATGGTCGCTCCTTCGCTCTGTGCCGCCACCGTTTTTTCTACCGCGGGTGGAAGGTCGGAACGCTTGATCTTCTTTTCCTGGGCGGACGCGGTTCCTGCAAGCAGTAATCCGCCTGCCACAAGTGCTGCTAGATAATTTGTCTTCATGGTCGCTCCTTGACGCGGGAAACGTCCGCCGCGTTGACGCAAATCTAGCATCGGCTTCCTAAACAGCCGATGAACAGGAAAAAGCAATGGACCCCCCCCAGTTTTTTGTAAGTGCGCATTCTAAAGGACTTAGCTTTTGTGTAAGTCTTTTAGAATGAGCACTTACAGAAGGTCTTGTAAGTGTTGCTTCTAAAGGGGTTAGAAGGAAACATAATTCTGGAAAAACTACGTGGCGTGTGACGAGTGGCAAGTGACGACCTTGAAGAGAGATGAGACAAAGAAAAGACCGGCGACACACAAAACCCGCGTAAGGGCAAGAGCCCAGCGCGGAGAGCGCCGAAACCATAAATCATCCTAACACAGATTGGCTTTACTGTCAAGGAAATTGTTGTAATGGTATCATTACGAATGAGCTGGGACGCCGTAAGTGAAGAGACGGGAAGGGTTTAGGGCGATGCGCTATGGGAAGTAGCAGAAGGAAGTGATTGGTGGGAAAAGCCGTGAGCCTAAGGAAGTACGACGCCATTTTCGAGGGTGTAAGTCTCGCCGTCGCTCCTAGTGAGGACGATATCTTGTGGTCCTGAAGCTGCACTCGGAATGGTCAAAGTCAGGGTGTTTTCGTCGGTGAAACTGACGGAAGCCGCGACGCCGCCGACGGTGGCAGCAATGCCTGAATCGAAGCCGCTGCCCCGGACGACGATCTGGCTCCCTGGAGAAGCATTTTGCTGGCTGAGGTGCCCGAGAGAGAGAGGCGCAGCACCAAGGTCAACCACGGTTAATCCTTTATCGGTCAGTAGGTAGACGTGCCGGCCGCTGGAATCAATCGCGAGGGGAGAAGCCGTATTCTGTACTGTTTCTGTCAGAGAAAAGCGCAGCCGCAATGTGGCGTGCGCAACATCGATGATTTCGAAATAATTCGGATAGCTGAAGTAATACAGGCTACCTGATGCGTTCAGCCTGGGCCGCAACAAGAGACTTGTTGGCAGCGTGGAATTGACCGTGTTGCCGTAGAAAGGGATTGGAACAGCTATAGAACCGAGCATGTTTGAGTGTATGTCACCTAGAATTTGGCTATAGCCGATTACATTTCCATCGGCGGAAATGGCGATACCAAATAGACCGTAGTAAGACGGGAATGCCCCGGTGGCGTACGAGGAGCTCTGTACAGAATAGATACAAGGTCCAGCTCCAATCGCAACAAAGTTTCCATCGCCGGTTGCGTCTACCCCTAATCCGCTGCCACATAGCGCAGGTTGCGTTACCACATGCGTCTGCAGATTAACAAGATAGACGCTTCCGGATTGCGGACAGGAGGGTGCCGGCAAACTGCCAGTGGTGACAAAGGCTTGATTACTTGTGATCGAGGTCGCGGCAACGTAGAGCGGTCCGACTCCACAATTATTTATACCTGTGTGCACGCTTGTGATGGGAATCGCGTAGGTGGTCGCAGGTGAATCGGGATTAACGACTGCGAGGGATCCGTCTGGCAAATCCGCAACCAGCAACTGGCTGCCATCGGGAGTAAGCGCGAGTCCTGTGAATTGTTTCTGTGAGCCTTGAGCCACGGGATGAAGTGCCGTAAGGAACTGGTTGGATGAGGTTGAGAACACATCGACATGGTCACCCGCTGAGAGATAGACCTGATTTCGTTTCTCGTCGACAAGAACGGCCGTAAATGAATCCGGGGAGGGGTAGTCGGTAACGCTCTTGGCATAGAAGACGGATTTGGGCAGAGTACCAGTGCCGATCGGAGTAGAGATCTGAAGATCTGCCCGGCCAGGTGTTCCTGGCGGGAAGGTGTACTTCAGAATCGCGGAAGGAAACGGCTCTCCACTGAACGGCGGGTACTGGCCCACTGTGCTGGTGATTGTCGCAGTGTTCAACCCTATGGTCACAGTTCCGCCGCTAGCGTCCTGCGGAAGACCGTAGCCGATGACTTGAGCGGGCGCTCCCCCATTCGGCCCGGAACCGGACATCACTGCATATTGCGGAAAAGTGGAATAGGAAAACAGCTGCGGAGCGAACGCTTGCTCCCCATCGGGATAAATGAATTTTACGTTTACTGGCCCGGGCGTCGGGCTGGCCGGCGACGTGAAAGCTAGCTGTCCTTGTGAAATACTCGCTGAGCCCCTCGTTTGGCCAAACCAGACGTCGGGCGTGAGATTCGGGAAGGTGTACACGCTGGAAACTGTGCCCCCTGCGAGGGGCCCAGCGTAGGTGGCGGTGTAAATCAAATCTCCATTGACCGGCGGCTGGTTCTGGGCATAGTCTTGATAGAAAGTGGAATCCTCAAAAGAAATTCCGTATAGCTGGATTCCCAGAACCATTCCCGAAGCATCGGTTGCAAAAGGCGCGGCCGTTGAATTGGACCCACTCGTTTGTACTGGACTCGTAATCGTCGCCGGCGCTGTTCCCAATACCTTCAGGCTGGATGCATTTGATGCATCAATCGTAAGGACGACCGGCACACCGTTATAGTTGCCGACTTCAAAAAGCCTCGTGTTATCTGCACTGAATAGCACGCCGCCGGTAAGCGGCGATGCAGAGGATAGCAACACTCCTGGGACACTGCTGAGCAAGGTCAGGTTGTGGTCGTATAGAGACGGGTTGCCGGCGTTCGTGCCCACGATGAGTTCCGAGCCATCGTGACTCACCGCCACGACCGGGGGATAGGCCGTTCCTGAATTGATCGTGATTAAGCTTAGTGAGCTTACGTTATAAACCTCCATGCCTTTGGCGTAGGTGTCGTTGGAGGCATATACATGAGTGCCGTCACCGCTTCGCACCGGGACTCCAAATGCTGTAATCAGGCCACTGGCTAGCACGGTCAATTGATTCGTTTGAGGATTCCAGATCCCCACCTGCCCGCCTCCGGTGCTTCCGGAGTCGTTAAAAAAGAGGAACAGGGTTCCATCGGAGAGCGCCAGTAGCCTGTCGCTTGAAAATGACGGTGGTAGGCCCGAACTGCCGATGGATTTATTCGGCAATGAATATTGGTTCGCCTGGAGCGAAGCAGTATTGATTGCGTAGATATTCTGCGAAGCGGTTTGCACCCAGACGTGGGAATTGTCCTGGGTGATGTCCAGCCCTCGCGGGGACCGCACGGGAATGCTCTTTATGATTTTGTGTGTCGCGTTCGAGATCACATCAATGCGATTCCAATCCGGATTGCTCGAGAAGACCAGGTTGTGTGTAGAGTCGTAAGCGGCCGCGTAGGGCGTACCTGCGGTAGACACAAAGTCAGTGCGGTTTCCAGGCAGCGAGCCCGGAGGCTGAGTGACATCGGCAAAGAAGTTAGCAGTTGCGTTTGCAACCTGAGCCGAAGGTGTTCCAGTAAGCGTCACGGTTGCGTTCTGTGTCACGGGGGCAGTGCTGGCTGCACTGAGCGTCACGGTCACACTTTGCCCCACTGAAAACACGCTAGGAGAGAAAGTTGCAGTTGTTCCCGGAGGCAAGCCGGACACAGAAGGCGTAACGTCGAAATCAATGCTGTTGATCGAATTTACGATGGTCCCGTACTGGATGCTGCCCGACCCGCCGATCGGTACTCCTACCTCCGTCTTCAAAGGTGTAGCGAAACTGAAAGTTGGCGGGGCTCCGGTGTTTACGGTGAAATTGAAGTCACCTTTGGCAGTGGCCATCCCGGCCGAGCCGTTCAAGACGAGGTCGTATGTCCCAGCGGCTATGGAATCCGCAGCCTGAAGGTGCAGGGTGGCCCCACTGGGGGGCAGTGGCACGCTTGCATTTGTGGAAGTAATCCCGGAAGGCAAGCTTCCCAGAGTCAGGGTGCCATTGCCGCTTATATTCACTTCGGAGGGCTGTACGGAAAAGGAGAAACTGCTCCCAGCATAAACTATGGTGGGAGATGGAGTGGCGCACAACGCCAGTGCAGGCGCATTCGTCTGAGGATACGGAAACGAATTAGAGACGATCGCCACCTGCCCGGGATTCGTCACCGTAAATGATAGAGCGCCCGGCTGACTGGCAAAACCCACCGGCAAGAAATCGGTAATGGTTGACAGATTTCCCGCATACAAAATGCTTGGGAGCGAAACACCATTGGCCTGAATCGTCGAATTGGAGGAAAAGTTCTGGCCCGTGATCGCAACCTGCAACTGAGGGCAGCCTCCAGATATCCCGAAACCACTTGTTATGTTGACACTCTGGATCACCGGAATTGGCTGAGAAGTGACCGTCAGCTGTACCGCAGAACTCTTGGATGGGGCTGGTCCCGGGTTGCTTACCGTCAATGACCCCACGCCCTGGTTTTGCAGATCGGCTGCGCTCAGTGCGACCTGCAATACGGTCGTGCTCACCACAGTTGTGGCCCGAACTGAGGAATTCCATAACGCAATCGAGTTCGATTCGAATCCCGTCCCCGTAATCGTGATTGTGGCTGAACTACCGGGCGGAACAAACCGCGGAGAAATAGCGGTAATAACCGCCACCGGGCTATTCACATTAAACGTCGCCGCTGGAGAAGTCCCACCTCCCGGTGCCGGGTTCTCTACAGTGATCAAACTTGCTGAACTGCCTGTAAGGTCCGCCGAAGGAAGTGCCGCCTTCAGTTCAGTTGCGCTCACAAACGTGGTGGTGAGCGCAGCGCCATTCCATTGAGCCATCGAGCTGGAAATGAATCCTTCGCCGACGATCGTGACGGACGTGCCCGTTGAACCAGCCATAACTGAAGACGGCGTGATTGCTGTTATGGCCGGCATGGGATTTGAAGTTGGTGTGGGACTAGGCGGAGCCGTCATTCCCCCACCGCAACCGGTTATAACCCATATGCAACTCAGAACAGTGGCAGAGAGTAAGGACGTAGCACGATTCATGATGGCGTCCTATATAAGAAGCAAACTGAAACCAACGTATCGGGAAAAGACAGAAGATACCATACCCTCTTGCATTTAGTACACAGGTAATTTATTGCTCTGACATAGAGTCAAAGGCTCTGCATTGTAATCGCTGAACGATCCATGGCCAGGCAGCGAAGCTACTCCTGGCAGAGAGGGGGCTGGAAGGAGACACTAGACTCGCAAAGCCTTTGCACAGGAAGGCGTCCTTCAGGGAGGGCGTTCATTGCAGGCACGCGTCGGCGGGCAGGCAGGGGGTAGATTCTAAAGAAGTTCACAGGGCTGAGGAAAACAAGTAAAAATATTGGGGTGGGGGCTTGACGAAATAAAAGATTCGCGTATACTTGCAAATGGTTCGGGGGCAATGTTTGCCTACCGGGCTAATTAGGGGATTCACGGTCGGGTCTGCGGTAAATCATTCAGATCCTAGGTGAGGTACCTACGAGTAACACGGGCTAGAATCTGTCGAGCTTCGCGTGGAGCCACTCAAGTGTGAGTGGCTGTACCCGGCGCTCGACGCCGGGTTTTTTATTTCTGGCAGCCTTTTTTTGGCTGCCGGAAGCAGAGCTGGAAGGCGAGTTCGCGCAACGCGGACAGGTAAGTCCCGCCAGACACGTCCCGAGCCGATTTTCGGCGTGACCGCACCGCGGTCATCGTAGTAAGCGCGGCCGTAAGTACGGCCGACCGGGGCATTCCGATGGACTCGGAATAAACGTTCTTTGACAACAGAAAGGCTGGCAAGTCCACGCCGATAACCTTGTGCGGATTACGGTCCGCTTGGGGGAATGAGGGTGTGGATTATTTACAAGTTCTGCTCGAGTTGAGCAAAACTGTGGAAAATACAAAGGCAGCTTATTCAAAGGCAGTGACTGGTGACTCGTAGCTGGCGACTCGCAAGAGGAGCCGGAAACAAGTTATAGGAAATTGCAAACCAAACCGGCGGAGTCGAAAGCCTGTGTTGCGAGAGATCGTAATGCAGGAAAAATGGAGACGCGGGAATGGGGATGTTGGAGTTGGATTGGAGGGACTGGTCGAAAGACCGGCCACTACAGGGCAACGAAGACAGTTTGAGTAAGTTTTATGATTAAGCTACTAAGAGCGTACGGTGGATGCCTTGGCGCCAG